>JACCDU010186728.1_pt1 | contig 24366 bp, 51 predicted proteins | sample 7446081 | NCBI WGS metagenome assembly JACCDU01 (sample SAMN15323447, study PRJNA562643) | freshwater metagenome | isolation source: river surface water | place: USA:Blue River Watershed | collected 2017-08-17
TCGTAATGATATTAAAGATTTGTTCTTTGTACTTTTTTAAAAATTCTATCATTTTATTTTATTTTAATTAATAAGGTTGAGTTTGTGAGGTTGAATCCAATTAAAAAGGTTATCCAAGTTTCAGCGAGTTTTGATTATGTTGATATGCCGACAAGAGACCCTAATATTGTTGAAGTTTGTTAATTATTCATTATCTTATTCGTTAATCCGCTATATTGGCATCATAGTAGAATTGTAAGAATAAACTAATCAATCAGTTTCAAACCCCACTCACTCAATATTTTTAAATTTGGGTATTCGAATTATGAATATCCAATTCATCCTGCAATTCTTCAATTCTATCTTGAAGTTCACCTACTCTATTTTCAATATCCACTATATTGAATTCCACTACTTTGATAGATTGAACACTACCATACCTTTCGGTTTGCTTACCTTCATCAGTTGGAACTTTCTTTAATTCCTTTACGAACCCTTTCAATTCAGCCAATTCAAAGATTTTTTGATACACAGGTTGATTTGCTGTGTGGATTCTTGCTTTTAATTCTACCAATTCATTTGATAACGATTGAATTTTAGCAAATGCATCTATCATTGAATATCTACGTGGGTTACCTTCCTCAATTGAGTTATACTTTTGAAGGATTTGATACTGAGCTTTTAATTCAGTAACCAATTTGTTTTTTACTTTTAATGCTTGTTTTACGTTCATCTTTTAATCTTTTAAATTTTATTTATACAAATATACGAAATATTCCTGAGACTACCAAATGTTTCTAATAATGATGGTTAATGATATACAAATCCATATTGTATTGAATGCAATTAATGTAGGTAAATCTTTTCTCATCGATGCCCAAATTAATAATGAAGATGTAAGTAGTGTTAAGAAATGCATATACCATAACTCAATACCGAATATTAATCCAGGTATGATAATCATTGCCTTTGACATCCACGCTGCAAATTCAATTGTATTATAATCTGTCCAATACTTTTTATTCAAAAACATTTTATATCTTTTGAAGATTTTTTTCCATCCTATAATTGAATATAGAATTACTATTGCCAATAAAAAGCCTATTATGTATTTCACTATCTTAAATCGTTTTTAATGTCTTGCTTAACCTTTTCCAAATATACCAATCTGTCATTTTGAGAAACAAATGGTACACTCCAAAACTGTCTTGTCTTAGTTTTGAACCATCCGAATACAAATGAATACACACCCATCACTAATCTTAACTTTACGGAATTCAAATACAAAGTTAATACAGGTAATGCAGGTGCACCATGAGTTAAATACGTTCTTACCTTTTTATCCTTTAACAAAGGAGTTGGGTATCCATATTTTTTTGTTATTGGTGTAAACTTATAAGCAAAACCGGGTGTAAAGATTTGGTCAAAGAATGATTCCAATGCTGGTGTAGTTCTGAACCACCATACAGGTGATACGAAATAAATTCTATCAGCCCACGTGATTAACTCTTTGTATCTTTTTACTTTATCCTTTCCAAAATCAAATGTTATATTTTCTTTGTAAAGGTCAATCGTATGGACTTCCTCTCCATTTGATTTTAGCGTTTCGTTAATGGTTTTACCAATACCACTCGTACAAAAACTATCTTTGTTCGGATGGCCAATTACTATTAAATTTTTCATAACTTTATCCATTTGTTATTGGATTCTAATCTTGTTGCACCTAAAAATTTCATATTCCATTCACTAGGTGCTATTAGTGAAAGGAATGGACTACCATCTTTTTTCTCATATAGATAATAGGTTTCACCAATTACAGGCAAAAAGTTGTAAGTTGCTGAATATACAAATTCATTCCAACTAACTTCATCCACTAATTTTTTGAATTCATCTTTTATTTCTTCATACTTTTTAGTGAATATCTTATTAGCGTTTTGAGCTTGTATTTGTTTCCACCCACCAACATCCTCTAATTGTATAGCAGGTGCTCCTACATTAGAACCATACACTAGCTCATTGGAATAGTAACCACGTTCTTCGGACCATACAACTAAATCAGGCTTTTTCTTTTTACTCATAACTTGCTCTATCGATATTAATCACAAAAGGAAAACGAGGTATTCCATCGGGTGTTAAGTTGAAATACTTAATCGTTGCTTGCTTACCTATCAATTGCTTTTTGTTCTTTAACATTTCAGCCGTTTCCTCCCATGTTCCTTTTACATTTGATTTGAATGGCTTACCTTCGGCTGTTTCGAATACCATATAACCGGCAGTTCCAGTTCTATTACCTTCACCCTCACAAATATCTAAGATAGTATATTCCTCATCCACAAATGATTTGTGCTTCAATAGGTTTTTGCTTCTCTTATTCTCATACTTACCATCTAATCGTAACATCTGTCCTTCATAACCTTCCTCTACATATTTTTCATACAATTCAGTAACTACATCTTCGCTTGGAACTTTGTATGTTTCAACGATTCTACAATGTGGATGTAACTCTGAACGTGTTTCGAATAGTGTAGCCAAATCATATGCTCTTTGTATAAAGTTTTTATCTGATGATGGTAAATCGTAAATGTGATATTCGATTAGCTCCTTACTTTCTTTAAGGTCATCCGCTGTTGGTTTTGTTTTCTTTACCAATGATACAATCTTATTGAAATCATTAGCGAACTTATCAGCGTATAACTCACCATCGAATACCAAATCAGGATTCGTTTCGAATAGTGGTTTTACTGAATCAAAGATGTGTGGTGCTGAAATGATTGGTTTACCATTTCTACTAAACATACCATCTTTTGTTAGGATACAACGGATACCATCTAACTTAGCCTGCGAATAGATAGGATATACAACTTTATCTTTATAGTCCTCCCACTTAGCTGCTAACATTGGTTCAAAGTATTGTTTAGTATCAATGTTATTCACATCTTCGAAATACCCACTCTCCAATTTCTTTGTACGTTTAGCTTCAGCTTCTTTTAGTGCTTGCTCATTATCAGTTGTACCATTTGCTTTGCCTGTATTCTTACCGTAAACTACAGTCCATTCGTTTGTAGTAATAGCACCCCCAACTTGTCCACTATGGGTTCGGTATTTATTATCTACTACTTCGATTGTCCACTCTTGGGTTGCCCCTGTCTTAGTTTTTTTGTAAATTGTTTTTAATTTCATATCTTATTTTTAATTATGTTTCATTCCTTTCATTACACCATATCCACTACGCTGTGATAATCTATATAAACGTTGTGCATCTTCCATTGGCATAATTTGTATTTCATTACCTGTTTTGTGATTAGCAATTGCTACTCCACCTACTCTTTGCTCCGTACTACAATTAACACAATTCTTATATCCATACTTAGTGTAACGAAGCAATGGCATCTTACCACTACATTTGTTACAACTTGTCATTTCTAAATTATTTACATTAACTTTCATATCTTAAATTTTAAACCATTGGAAAACCAGCAGCTGAATTCGTAGTTGTTGGTTTCATATAGCTTGAATAATTAGTAAGTGATGGTCTAGCTGCGGCGAATCTACCATAACTTTTTACTGAATTAGATGGTTGTCCGATACTATCCCAACTACTCTCCCACTTTACAGGTAAGATACCATCCCTAACAGTAATTTCACAAATAGCCGTAGGTCTGAATTCTACAATATCCTTACGGTCTACCTTTCGGAAAATGTTTTGGCGGTTTTCCCTATCAACCTCAATGAAAGTGATTGAACGGGTTTTTACCATACATACTTTTAATTGCTTAGTTCCCGTCTTACCATTAAGGGAAACATGCACATTAACAATAAGACCTTTAACAAATGAATCAGGCAATTGAATTGAATTTTTCATATTTTTAACTTTTATTACGAAGTAAATGTACGAAAAAAACCCGAATATACCAAAACTTTTTTCAGGTATTTTTCGGGTTTTTTATAAATAATTTAGGATATATAGTAGTAAATTAGGGCTTAAAACTAACAGAAACACCCCAAATTTCCCCTCAATTACCCAAATAAGGTACTTATATCAACAGGTATATTATAATTTTTTATATACATAACTCATTGATAATCAATATATTATAACTCATTGATAATCAATCAATTATACCTATTGTTTACTTTTGATATTAACTACTATGTTTTCTAATAGTTCAAGCTCATTTTGAAAAATATCGGCCTCAAACTCATCTCTACTTTTTTCAATAGCCTTCTCTACAATTTCAATTACAATACCGTGAAATTTAGGAATACCCGTATAACTGAAAGTGAATTTGTGATTTGTGATAGTTATTCCATTATCGAATATCCTTACCCAATACTCCAACCTCTTATTAACTATGTAGTATCTACCACTAAGGGGAGCCATTAAAATATCCGTATCGGATTTCCCACAAAGAGTTTCAATCACATCCAATACAAGCTGCTCTTTATCATTCGGCTTGTGTGGTGGATTTAGTTTTTGTTTTAACCAAGTTATCATAACATTTTTAACGATTTGTTTTAACTATTTATTTTATGTTCTATTTTTACTCTTATACAAGTTTGTGGTAATTTACAATTCTTTAAGTAATTGTTTATATAACCCATAATATTAGCTGAACCAATTGGGTTAGCTGAATGTGTATATATTTGTGGTAAGGGTACGTTCTTAGTCATACTTTCAGCCACCAACCATTTAGCACAATCCATTCCCGTCTTTTCAACTATGTTATTATAATCTAATGTATAATTTGGATGTACATTGTTAAAGTATTCACTTCTAGCACTATCACCCAAATCGTGGTCCAATGAAATAACTTCATAGTTTTCTAAGCTATTCATTCTGATATGTGCTACTAACTCATCGTAACTTCTTACAATAGTCCAACTATCATCTACCGGCGTTCTCACATCATCCAAATATAAACTTATTTTTTCTTTTCTCATTACATTAAAAATTCTAACTCCCTACTCACAAAATCGTAATCAAAAGTAATTGGTTTGTTAATTGCTTCATACCTCAAGTTACAAGTTGATGGATTGAATGTGTATATGTCACCCCATTCATCTTTATAAGGTATCGTTCCGTAACCATATCCTTCGTGTATGTGGCCGGCAAAGTGTAAGTGTGGTTTCACATCATGCAATCTATGATATAAATCAGCACAACCTACATTTTGATTTGTGTTAAGTGCCCTATCATTGTATCCATAAATCGGACTGTGAGTTATAACAATATCAGTATCCATTGGTATCAGATTCCATACTTCATTTATATCATGTCCTCTATCTTTATTGAATCCCCATCCATATCCGAATGATGGTGAATACGGCGAACCCCAAATGTTAATACCTTCTAATTTAATAGAGCTATTCTCTAAGTAGTAAACATTATCAGGTAAGTTATCTAACATTTCAACCAACCATTCCGGCTTACCTTCGGCACATTCAGTATCGTATTCGGTTCTACCTTCGAAGTGTGCCAACTTATCCCTTAGCAATTTTTCCCTATCGAAAGACATATCGTGGTTACCAGCTATGAATACTTTATAAGTGTAATTTTGCTTACCAAACCAATTGATGAATTGTTCAACTTCGTGCTTTCTACCCAACGATGAAATATCACCCGAATGGATTAATAAATCTCCACCTGGTAACTTACCATTAAGTTGATTATGTTTATTGTGGGTATCGCTTATGCCTGTGATTCTCATAACTTTTTTTTGATATTCAAATATACGAAATTATTTGGAATTTTCCAAATCAAAGTTTTTCGTAATTCTCACCATACTTATTTCGCATGTACTCATAATATCTATGAGTCTTATTCCCATTGTATAAAAAATAAGCGATGTAGATGTCAAACCATCTATCTAATTTTTGTAACATTTTTTTCATAGTTAGAAGTGTAATGTAACACCATTTTCATCAATGGATGCTTGTACTACGTGTCCATTGTTTAATATTTGTTGAATGATTGGATGTGAGATATCATTATCACTAATTGATTCTCCAACAATGTTTGAGAACTCATATACAGAATTAGTTTCTATATTTTGAAGTACTGCGTGCTCCGGCTCACCTACCATACTTTTGTTTACTACTCTTAGTGTTTGCATGTTATTCAGGTTTTTGGATATAGTGTAGAATCAATTCGTTAGAATCTGATTTTTGAATTTTGAATTGTATATTGTTTTCAATTATTTTCTGAAAATCTTTTTGTTCCACCTTTCTAATCATACCATGTTGACTAGGTCTTCCAGTTGGACCGTAGTAATCCATAACCCAACTAATATCGGATTGTAGATATGTAGTGTTATCGTGTAATACTTGTATAATATTTTCCTCACCTTCGGCGGTTTCTATTATACTAGCATTTAGTATTGCATTTGTTGATAGCATATTATTTTGTTTTATATAAGTATTAGTTCAAACAAATATTTTTAAGGATATCATCAGCCTCTTTAATTCTTCTAGCCTTTTCGTTTACCTTATCTACTATTTGTTTAGCTATTGCTACGCTTTCACCAAGGGTAGAACGATAATCCTCTATACCTGTTTTTTCTTCTACACTCTTACAAAAATTATCAATAGAATAATTAATCAAATCAGCGAATACATCATCATCTTCTGGGATGAAACTCATCTCAATCATATTAAGCAACGATGCTGCTATGGCTGATTTAACACTATCACTCACACCTTTTTCCGAATCCAATATGTTACATAATACAACAATCATTGAAAATCGTTGTTCATTTACCAACATACCTTTTTCACTAGCTGTTAATTTTTTATTTTTCATCCTGTTATTAGTTTAGCTATTTTATATAAATAGAATCTTGGTACTTCAAATTGTGCTCTAACAAATAAAACCAATTGAAATGATGTCCTATATCTAAGTTCATCATCCGATTCCTCCATTCTTTTGTTTACATGTCTTACAATTGGGAAACTAAGTAGTACCCATATTGCTAAAATTGTTAATCCGTCCATACCTATAAATATTTGTTGAATACCTTTTGATACTCTTTGTGAAATGCTTTACACTTTTTCTTACTCACTCCTTTACTGAATTTAGTGTATTCGTAATTGGTAGTTAGATATGCCTGAATCTCATCTGGTATTACAGCGGCTGTATATCCCATATCCAATAGATTCTTTTCAAACTTTAAGTAATCCTGCCATTCGATAGTTTCGGTAATCTCATCCACTAATGCTTTATACTCTTTATTAGTTGCGTACAAACCATGACAAATTTCGTGGTCAAAGGTATCACTCTCCATAGAATCTGCTCCGATAATATAAGCGTTCCAATTACGAGTATTCTTTTTATAGAACATCTTTAATTCGATAGTACCTATGATTTTATCCATCACTTCATCGTATGGTGATTCATGCTCTCTTAACTTCTCATAACAATCCCAAGCAGTTTTCAATGGTATATTAAACCCACCCCAATCGTATGTATATGTGAACACATCCCTATGCTCTCTACTATACCACTCAATGTAATCCCAAATGCTAAAGTTCTTACCTCTAAATTTGGGATTAGGTGATTCATAATATTCTTGCACTCTACAAAATAGCATCGCTCTATGGTAATGGTCTTTCACTATCACAGCGAATACATTAGGCCTAACTTCTTCTATCTTATACTCTATTTTCATTTACTTTGTTTTAATACACAATGTGTATTGGTTCTTTAATTTTAACACGACCACCATTCTTTTGGCCCCAACCTTGGTTTGGGTCACCCTCACTTCGGGTTGTTGGAATTCGGCCGGTGAAATACTTCTCTAAGATAACAGCGATACCATTACTCTCATCGGGGTGGAACATCAGGTCACATACTTCACCCCATTCCATTTTCCACTCAAACGAATCTTCATAAGTAGAATCCGTAAACACTCTACCATACGAATCATAATGCCCACGCATTTCCTCAATTACTTTACCATCTTTCAATAGATACATTCTACAAGCATCACCACTAAAAGATGATGAAGCAACCGGCAATCCACTTTCTTTACATACAAAACTGAAACATCCCATAATCTTAATTTTTATTTTATTGTTAATAACTTATTACACTGTAAACATACTAAATAATCCTGATATAAACAAGACATTTAGTAATTATTTTTTATAATTCTTCAACAATTCCTAACACTTCGGCCAATGCGAATGTTATTGCTGAATTACCAAATTGTTGGTTGAATAAAAAATAACAAGCTCCCAATCTTAACACACTCTTAAACAAACTAATGTAAAAGTGGCTCTTTGAATTACTTTCTTTTGGCTGTGCCATAATTTAATTTTTAGGTTTTATAATAATTTCTAAATTGTTATCATCAAAACGAAGTCCTACAACCTCACCACCATTTCCATTTTCGTTGGCCTCAACCAACTCCAAAAACTTTTTAAGGTCTACTGCTCGGGTGAAGATACCACCTCTACATTCTCCTTCAAATCCATCTTTCCAAAATACTTGTTCATTAAACATAACTTACATTTTAATTAATTACAAAATCACATAACTCTCTAGCTGAATAGATACCATCTCTACTACTCATAGTATCGATATCCGATAACCTTTCAACATCACACCCTTCATTAATTTCATCATAGGTACAGTTTACATTACAACTACCTTCTACACAATACCAGCGTTTACCGCTGTATGTTTCGTACACTAAAATAGTACCCCTATTTCGAGTACCATAAAATCCATTTACTTCATACAAATTTGCCATATTCTTAATTTTTATTTTTATTAATTAGATACCTTGCTCTCTGCGTAAATCGTATTCTTCTTTCTCATACTCCGAATACTCTACCACTTTAAGGTAGGGTTGAAACTTTGTTTCATAATAACCTCTAAGGTTAGCCAAATCAATCATTGTATTGATAAATGATTGGCGAACATAGGTCATATCAGATGAACCAAATCCCTGGTCTTCCGGCCAATCGGAATAATCTTCGGCCACATTATTAAGAGCTTCGTACACTGCATCAGCGTAAGTTATAACTCTTTTTGTAAAACGTCCCTCAACTGGGAAAGCGTTTCTAACTACATCAAACCCTTCTACTAAAGAAGCGGTTGCTAATACTGAATTCAAATTGAAAGGTAAACTCATATCTTTATATTTTATTTATTACTTAATTACTTTTGAATATTCTCTACTACCCGTTCTCATAATGAACCAACTCCAATCTTCATCAGAAACGAATCTATCCCAATTAGAACCTTTAACCATACATCGTTTAACTGAATCGAAGTAACATACATCGATTTCTTTTAAACATCTACGAACCGAAGAATAGTAGCCTGACGGGTTACAATTGTTAGGATTATCACCTAACATCTTTCTCATAATACCCGTCCAAGTGGGAGCTGGGTTAGTATTCATTTCAAACACTAATAAATCATATACCCTAATAAGGTATAACTTATTGTACGAATCATAACCAATTTTTGAATCGAACAAATCATAATCGAAATTTACTTTACTCATAATTTTATCATTTTTATTACATAGTAAACCTACGAATAATACCCGAGTATTCCAAATTTTTTAACAGGTATTTTTAAAAAAGTTATCCACATTTTATAACTCATTGATAATCAATTTAATACATATTAGCCGCTTTTTAGCCGCTTTTAGGGGGGTCTAATAAGGTTTAAGGTCAATATAGGGCCCTACCTAAAAGGGCTCAAAAAAAGGGTTAAAATAACCCTCTTTTTGTATTCCAAACTTCATTCAGTTTATCCTTTATTACATCTATTTTTTGGGGGTCTACTATCCCATCCAACACATATAAAATATCACTATCTGTATATTTCAATTGAATACTATCATTAATCCTTTCCAGCTCATCCTCATCGAAATTATGTTCTGCAATTGCCTCATCAATTTGTTCATCGGTTAAACTATTTACATACTCATCGGTTGGCGTATAGTTTTCTACATACTCTCTAAATTCTTTTGAGTTATAATAGTCCTGAACCATCTGCTCTAATTTCTCTAGCTCCTCATCTGTTGGAACATATTCATCTTCTTTTTTATCTTTGTATCGTTCTACTAATTCCACATATTCAAATGCAGATAATTCAAATTGTTCGTCCATTTCTTCAGGTGTTAAATTGTTTAATAATTTTTCTTTTAGCTTTCCCATAATTAAATATTTTCTTCTCTATAAAGTTTTTCCAATCTTTTAGGTAATTTAGTATAATCCATTCTGAATGAATCCGGCATTGCTGCTACGATTCTTTTGTTATTGTAAGCAGTATTGGTTGGTTTACTCCACTTACGAGTTTGTAACATCCAGTTGTAGAATTGTAAGTAAGCGTTAGCTCCCTTAGTGTACTTCTTTGTATCAATACTCAATCCCCATTTCTTCATCATCTTAACACTTCGTTTTTCGTTATCCAATTCCAAATCAATAGCCAACTGAATATACTTTTTGATATTACGAATGTTCTTACCTTCCAACCATTCATCAACTTTGAAGCCTTTGTTATTATATTCCTTCCAAATCTTAATGTTATCCTGCCATTGTGTAAGGTGACAATACTCATGCACTAATATTTGTAAACCATCGGGCTTACCCATTGAACATGCTAATACAGGCCTAACACCTTCGTTTTCACCATCATCAAAATATCCACTACATCGAATAGACGGGGAGAGTTTAACATATTTAACATCCTTAATGTGTGTCTTAACACCCAATCTTTTACACTCATCCTTTACAAACTTAATAAACGCTTTATCATTTTTACTTAACTTCATTCTTAATTTTTTACTACATTCAAAGATACGAAAAATATCCCAAATCACCAAATTTATTTAGAACTCAATACCATGCCTCTCTTTGAACTTATCCTTAACCAACTGAGCGGCTTTATAATATCCATTTCCAACTAATAGTTTATGAGCTAAGGTATCGGCCTCAATCTCATCTTTGGAATCTTTTTCCCTTTTGTGTCCTAATATGATATGTGCTACTTCATGTGCCTCAATCCATTTTATAGTATTTTTACTAAGCCCTTTACCACCATCAATGAATACTAAGTTTTGATTCGGTGCTACAAATCCATACCCATACTCATTGAATAGTGGAGCTAGTGTTTGATATTGATAATCCCCATCATCAACAATGGCGATAACTGCACTATCATAGAATTCACTATTATATACTTTACTCATATTACCAAATTTCAAATCCACCACATCCTCTAAGGAATGTAACGAATTGTTTTATTCTACCTAATGATGTACTATGTGAGGATTCTGCCAATGTACCATCAGGCATTACAACGGACCTGAACATCATTGTACCTTCAGGATAATCTTTGTTTAATTCCATTTGCTTTTCAGATGGAATGAATCTACCAGTACCAGCTTCAACCCAACTACCTAAACAAATATAAACTCTATTATCATCATCCATCATAAACTCATTAAAGTCTATACTCTCACTTATCAATAGTTCAATAGCGTCTGCTAACTTATCACACTGCTTTTGTGTTCTCAATCCTTTACCATCGTTTGAACCCCAATAGGTGAAATCAATCTTTAACTTTGAATTGTATGCTGCTAATTGGCAAATCGAATTGATAGGTCTCCAACCCCACCAATTAGAACAAAAATAATCACCTTCGTTTGTTGTAGGCTTTCTGCCTGAAATATCAACTCCCATAACTTATAATTTAATAGTTTAAAAATATTACCAAGATGAAGTATAATAATACTCACCATTTTTATTTTCTAGTGCTTCCTCTAATATAGAGATTGTATTTTCGATATCATTGTAATACCATTCATCATAATCAGTTCCTCCAAAAAAGAATCCACTTGCCGATGGTAGTAATTCTTCGGCCTTCGAATGGTCCATATGAACTATCTTACAAAGGTCTAACAACTCCTGTAATTGATTTCTTTCAACATAATAATCACCACAATTATCAACACCATCTTGCACATTCTCCACAAACCAGCGATGGATTTGATTAGCCTTACGCCAATATCCAACTTCTTCTTCGATATACTTTACTCTACCAGCTTTAATACCATCAACAGGCTTTCCACCTTTGGTAACTACTACTTCGTACTTTTCTTCTGGTGATTGATGGTCCCATTGTTTAACGTACGTCTTTTTGTTTAAATACATGTCTAATCCCATAACTTAATTTTTATTTTTTTATTTGTTTAATATGTTTACAATCTTTACCTCTACCCCAACCAAATGCCGGACAAGTACAAGTCCAAATATCTGAATTGTTTATTACAGTATATTTGTTACCTTTACTACCTTCAACCGAATAAGTTTTTTTGGTAGGTTTTGGTTCTACTTTTTTTGTTGTACCATAAGTTTTCTTATGCCACATCTTATTCAATTCCTCCCATTCGTATTTTCTATCTACCTTCACCCATCCTAATTTAGAATCGGTAGTTACGATATACCATTGGTTATTTACAACGGATTGAATACATACAGGTGGTAATACTGAATTGATAATCATTGTTTATCTATATAAGGTTACAAAATGTCCGAAGTGCTTATCGAATACTTTTACTAAATTCTCATAATCACCTTTCATCATTTCGGCTTGGATAGCTTTACCATCCAACCCTAATTGTTTAGCCAACTTATTAGCCGTACCAATCAATACAAATGCGTTACCATCAGGACCTGTAAGGTCAATTGAAATTCCTAAACTTTGTTTTTTACTCTTTATCATAACTTAATATTTACTAATTTTTTTTGAATATTCTTTTAAAATCTCTACCTTTTGTAATGCCGGATTATCATTGGCTATCTTCATCATCATTGAATAAGATACACCTTTTATGAATATCGAATCACCTGAAAATGATAGGATGTGTATATCGTAATACGTTTTCATATTAGGCAATTTTGTGGTAAATTGTTTCACCATTTGAGAATCTAGCTGTAACTCCTAACTTAGTAGAGTAATCACTATAAATTGATTCTAACTTCTCTACAATCTCATTTTTAAGTTTCTCAGATTTCTTCTCAGCCAACTTAGCGTAAATAGTAGCTTTTGATTTTGGTAAGTTACCACAATAAGCGATATCATTAATATAGAAATCAGGTGAATCATATGAAACATCACCATTGATAAGGTAATCTACATTCCAATCTAAGTTGACACCTTCATAGTAACCACTACGAATTACAGGCGTTACACAAACCTCTACATAGAAGTCTTTGTACTGAGCGTACTTTCTAATTGAACCTAATGTACGAGATGGAAAACTTCTACACTCATTATGGTCAGTTTTACCATAATCTACATAATCCGAATCGTTACTCAATTCTGATTTTAAGTTATCTACTAAATCTTCATAATCCCATTCGTTCTCTAATGAACACGCGAAAATGTGGGAAGCGTTTACATTGTGGAAATTGCTTGTAGCCATATCTTTAATTTTTATTACATAGTAAATGTAGTAATAATTTTTGACGTACACAAGCTTTTAGATAAAAATCTTAAAAAATTCTTTATTGATAATCAATCAGTTATGAATATTCCTTTTTACCCCATATAAGTCATTGATTTTCAATGGGTAAAATGATGGATTTTAAGGGGTATTTTAACCCATTTAAGCCGGTCTTCCCTATTTAGGGGTACTTACCCTATTTTGGCATTATAGGGGAAATTTAGGGGGTCTAAACCTTCCCTTTTTTAGTATCTTTGATAATATCGGATATCGATTTTTGTGGATTTTCCTTAGCGTGCTTTATAGCCCTTAACATAAAGACACTAACTTCGTTTTTCTTATCCAGCTTTTTGACAAGCTCGTTTAAGGTATCCAAATCCTCATAGAATTTTCCCATAATTAACTTTTTAATATACTTTTTTAATCGAACCATTGTGAACGATGTGTTTTGAAATTCTTAATGCCAGGATCTCTGTACTTTGGGTCTCCACCTAATTGTTCAGCGGTTTCATTTTCCCTTTCCATTCTCTTATTAAAGTTTTCTCTACCTATCCTCTTAGCTGCTTCTAATTCCGCATTGGTTATATTCCTGCCTTCAATAGCCGCACCTACGTTGGCAAATCTTTTAGTGTGATATGATTCCAATGGACGAGTAAACTGCTTTAAGTATGCCGCCTTTTCATCCAAATATGCTAAAAAAGCATCGAAATTAGCTTTACCCAATTCATCCAACTCCATTTCGGTTAGTTCATTTTCAGGATCGTATTTCATAAGTTTATAAATATTAAGTTAATCAGTTATTATTTGTGCTTCAGATACTTCGTTTACTAAAAAATGTGTATTGTTAGAATCCCTAAGTACTTTTTCCACATGATAGGCCTCACATGCTTCTTCGGCTGTAAACTTATTGGAGAATAAACCCTGTACAAACCAACTCTCTGCTTTAAACTTTCGTTTAACCACCCATAGTGAACCATTAGCGTTTAAAAATTCTATTTGCATACTTTTTTCCAATTTAGTTCTTCAATTAAAAATGCCTGTATTTCGTATGGATGTGTATTGTATGTATATCCCATATCGTAATATCTTTGCATCCAATTTCCTCTTTGTAGATAGTGAGCATATTCATGTACAACAGTCCTTGCCAAATCTTCTACATCGGTTATGTTCTTAGTATATATTATGATTTCATTTTCTTCCCTATCAAACTCACCTTTCCATTGGTTATCTATACCAGTTGAGCCGGGTGAATATTCTACGGCTAGATAGGGTGTGTGTTTGTAGTATTTACTCTCACCCAACAAATCAATAGTTCTATCCAAATATATCCGTGCTAATTTTTCTACTTCTTTTTTATTCATAAGGTTCTATTAATGTTGCTAATAGGGTTTTAAAATCTTCAAATCGTTTTATATCTCTGAATGGAATTTCTTTCATTAAGATAGGGTTTAAATAACAATCATAATATACTCCCATCTTAATAGATTTATCCGTTTTCATCAATACGATAGTCATCGGGTTTTGACCTTTACCTGTTATTGGATTAAGCCTTAAGATATGATGAAGCGGTGCTATTGTCATAGTATCCCTCTCAACTACATACATAGTATTTTGTGTATATAGATTCTCACCATATATTTTATCAAAGTTTCCTATAAACATAATTTATTATTTAATCCATTCGTAATACGCATGTTGATATGCCTCCACCGGTGTACATCCTTCACTAAGGTATCGTTGAGCGTATTCTTCAACTTCAACACGAAGTCCATAAGCGTTTGCTTCTTCTAATATCAATTCAATATCCAATTGTTCTTCTAATGAAAATAACATACTAATCTTTTTTAACATTAACATTTGATTTCAGTAAAATACCACTTAAAAAGTTTAATCCCATAGCCTGAAATATATCTATTTGGGTCAATCCAAATATTCTAGGCATTAACCAATTCCATAATACCATTGTTGGAAATGCTAAGATAAGTGCGTAAAGTAATAGTAATCCAACTACCAATAATATTGCTTCTATACTTTTCATAATAATTTTTTTAAATATAATCTAATTGTTCTGCGTAACATTGTTTGTTAGTAAGTGCTAACAACTTAAGATACTTTACACATTCACCATCTGCTCTAGTTGCTGCTGAATATAAATCGTTAGATACGATTGCCTCAACAAATCCACCACCAGCATAAGAACTCTTATCTCTGGTACACATAATTGATACCATAATATCCAATATATGGTCACTAACTTCATTGTAACCCCATTCATTAGCGAACTTAACCGCTCTTAATCTACATTTTTCTCTAATATCCATAACTTTATTTTTTATTTATTAATAATTTACAACTACCCAATTCGATGGATTAGCCACCTTAACTACATACTTAGCATCTGAATATTTTTTGCCTTCTTTAGCTATATACCTTTGTGTTTTACGATTCTTATAAGGTATTCTCAAATTTTGTAAGATATGTGAGAAACTATTAGAACCTGTAAGTTGTTTGTAGTATGTTTCCAATTCACCATGCGATACTGCACCTTTCCTGTCAACATAATCTAAAAGGGCTTGTGATGCATAACCACGTGTTTTTAATTTTCGTAAGTGAATACGATAATCATCCATAACAGATGTTGAAGCATCTTCATCAGCTTCTTCATTACTTACATAGTATGTATCCGATTCAACTTCTTCATCAATAGCTTCTTCAGCTATCCTAGTATTTAATTCATCGTACAACTTATTCAATAAAGAAACGTTTAATTCTTTATCACACATAATACCCTTAGAGGCGGTAATACCTAACGAATAAATTAACTCGTTTAACTCTTTAATACTTAAATTCATATCTTATTTTTTAATTTTAATGTTCAAATCAAATTGCTTCTGAATAAAGAAATCTAATTTGTGATGAATATGGTCTATCTCATAGATGTTTCCGGCTTTAACAGCCTCAACTAATTTAGAAGTCCAATACTCAATTTTAGGAAGGTAACCAGTTTCGTAAGTTCTCATATCTTATTTTTATTTGTTAATGAATGATTCGGTGAATTGAATTCGGCTGGTGATGTGGCTAGGTAACCCCATTTGTTTAGCCGTTTCCAACATTTCGGTGTAAAGGTATCCATCCCATACTCCACACAACATATTGTATAGTGGGGTGAACCAACTTTCTTTTCGATTCATATGATAATCTTCTACCATTCGTAAGGTAGTGGAATGATAATCCATCATTTCGGAGGTGAATACTTGGTGGCGGTTAAATCGTACAATGTTCATATCTTATCTTTTTATTACATAGTAAAACTACTAATAATATTTCATATAAACAAGCTTTTTACAGGTTATTTTTACCCTAAAATGCTAACGTGTTGATAATCAATAAAATTATTTTTAGACAAAAAATAACCCGTTGAAAATCAACAGGTTATGTAAGTAATTGAAAATCAATTAGTTATGAAAATTAGTAGTTTTGATAGTAATATTTTCGTATTTCTCTACCCAATTCCATATCATTTGAATAAGTTTTTATAAAATGTTTAGGTATTGATATATGCTCCCTACCGTCTGAGCTACCTTTCATATAGCACTCTCTACATAATTGCCCAGCACCTTCAATATATCCGGTTCTGAAATCAATGTGCGTAGATTTTAATGTAGTGGTTGTTACTCCACAAAGAATACAATTTTCATAGATATCATCATTAGGAAATAGTTCTAATTGAGTTCCTACTTTTGTTACATTATTGTTCTCATCAATTTGTAACGATACGTGGTGTTGTCCCATAGTATTAATATTTAGTGTTTATATAAATATATAGTTTTATTTTGAATTTTCCAAATTTATATTTTCGGTGTACCATTCCAAAATCTCCTCACCAGCTTTTATATCTCTCATAGCTATTCCGGTATCTGATATGTTTTGAGTATATTCGGTTTGATATGCGGAGTTACAAAATGATATTATGTGACAAACTAAATTAATTCCTTTAAATAATCTGATAACTTTGTAACCACATTCTTCATTTATAAAATACATATCCAATAATTGTAACACTTCGTTTGGTATTTCATTCAATCTATCATTTGGTATTAAGTATATCCCACTATCATGTTCCCAAATTGGAAATACATTTTCACCAATATTAATATCTCTTATAGCAAATACACCAATACCATCGATAGGCGATACGCTTAACTTTGTTTTAATATTTTTACTTAAGTGTTTTATAACTTCTTCGGTAATATCCATTACTTTATTCTTTTCTTTTTTAATTCGTATAAAAAATCTTTATTTTTTAGTATAGATACTGAACGTACTTTGTTAGTGTAATTCATTTGTTCATATGCTTCTTTTGCATATGGCATTAGTGCATAGTTATTTATTGTATTTTCTACCGTTTCTTTACTAACTATATCTAATCCATATATTGTCCAACACCAAACACCCCAAGTTGCAGAACCATGATACAAATCAAAATCCCAAGCAGATGGTGAACGATACTTTGATACTTCTAATACATGCTTAACCTTATCTGTCTTTTTTAAATCATACTTACAATACTTCCAAAATTCACTATCTTCTCTTTGAGTAACATAATGTATTTGTAAAAGGTCTCTAAAATCATCCCACATCTTTCCTATTGTATCATTGTAAACTTGCGGTGATGTTTTGAAATCTATTTTATCCAAATCGGCATTAAAGTAATGATATGCAAATAAGTCTAATTGTATTAATGTTGAATGTATTGATGTTGCTTGTAGTGGTTCTAAAAATCCAGATGCCAATCCAATAGCAACTACGTTATTACTCCAAAAGTTTTTCACTCTACCAGCTTCGAATTTTAAATTACGAATTGGTTCTATCTTTCTGCCTGTATTCTTTATTAATTCATCAAGTGCCTTATCGTAGGTTGTATGGTTATCCGAATACACATATCCACACCCATACCTTTCTTGAGTTGGTATTTGCCACATCCAACCATTTGGCTGAGCCCAAGCTAATGTTTCTGCTAATACATTCTCATCTTTATTATAATTGTACAAATATGGTATGGCTGAATTTGTTGGTAATACATCTTTATATGATTCCCAACCACCATCCATATTACCAATTAATACTTTTGAAAATCCACTAGCATCAATCCAAAAATCAGCTTCAATTTTTTCTGTACTTTCTTTTATGTTTACACTTTTTAAAAATCCAGTTTGCTTATCTATATTCAGTTGATTAATTTCCCCAATTATATTTTTAACACCATGCTCCATGCATTTTTCTTTAAAGTATTTTCCAACTTTATGTGCATCAAAATGATAACCATTTAATGGTATTAATCCAGTCTTTTTATTATAACTAGAGTATTCATAATCCATCAGATATCCAGCGGGTGATGAGTGTGCATATTTCCCAAATACATGCGAAGCCATTAAATCAATATCAACATTACCCATTGTAGTTTTTGTTGGTTGAATTGGGCTTAGGTATTCATGTCCTATATTTTTCCAATCTTTAAATCTAATACCTAACTTTAAAGTTGCGTCTGTTTTATTTAAAAAATCAATTTCATCAATACCCAATGGTTTTAATTTTTTGGATATATAATCAGCAAAAATGCCAGTCGAACCTTCACCTGCACCTATTATTGGTATATCGTTACTCTCCAATACTGTTATATCTAATTTAGTAGGAATATTATTATTCTTTCGTTGTACATCGCTAACAGCAAACGTAGCCGCTGCTAACCAACCAGCCGTTCCACCCCCAACTATTACAATTTTCATATTTTAAGGTATTTAAATAGTTCTTCATTGGTTACAAGAGAAGGTTTTATATTATTATAACCTTTTTCTAATTTTTGTATATCTAACATACATTCATTGTAGTTACCATAATGGTTTAATTCCATTTTGATAATATCCCGTTCATAGCATCCTGAATTATCCAATATGTGACACCAAAGTGGATATCCAGCCGAACCATGTGATTGTTGAGTATCAAATGGAGTAATTGTTCTAAATCTTGATACATTTTTATAATACTGATTCTTATCGGATATCTTTAATTCATTTGTTACAAATTTCCAAAATGGAGTATCTTGTCTACCTGTTAGATAATGCATTTGAATGAAATCTTTATAATCATCAATCATGCTACCTATAAGCTGGTTATACTTACCTCTATCTTCCCAATATAAAACCTCACCTTTCATATAGTGAAATATTAAATTAGCTACCGATACAACAGATGTGTGAATTGATGTTGCTTGTAATGGTTCTAAAAAGTTTTGAGATAATCCAACAGCTACTATATTATTATACCAAGGTTGGTCATAACGACCAGGATCGAATTTAATTGTTTTGATTGGTTCTACTTTATGGCCTAATTTCTTTTCTAATTCCTCAATTGCTTTATCTTCGGTTGTAAACCCATCACAAAATACATAACCACATCCATGTCTATGTTGTAATGGTATTTTCCAAGTCCAACCATTATCTCTAGCATAAGCTTCAGTTTCGAACTTAACACTTTTAGAACTTACATCGGTTGAAAATGGAATAGCTGTGTTACAGGGTAGGTGCTCCTTATAGGATATCCATTTGTTTTTAGTCTTACTCATTAATACTCTACGGAATCCACTACAGTCAAACCAAAAATTAGATTCTACTTTTTGTCCATTTGATAATAATACGGATTGTACATATTCTCTTTCATCCATTTGTACATTCTCAACTTCCGCATCTATATGTACCACACCACGTGATGTACACCATTCCCTAAAAAAATTACCAACTTCAACACCATCAAAATGGTATGAGTGGTTTTGAAACCCCTGTACAATTCTACCACCCTCTTTTCGGAAAGTTGTTAGTTTATCTTTTAACATCCAGCTATGCATAGATGCCATATCACCCCTATCATGCTTTAATATTGAACCTAAGAAAGCTGTATCTAATGATTTAGTATCTGTTGGTGAACCATGAAATGGAGAATATATTTGAGTACCGTCACCTTTCCAATTTACTAAGTTAATACCTAATTTAATAGTACCCTTTGTTTTACGAAGAAAATCTATTTCATTAACCGAATTATCCGGCCACATATCTCTAATAAACCAAGGTAAAGTTCCAGTCGAACCTTCACCAGCTCCAATGATTCCTATCTTAGATGATTCTATTACAACAATCTCTGTATCTCTTGTATATTTTTTCCACATTGCTGCTGTAACCCAGCCAGCCGTACCACCTCCTACTATAACAATTTTCATATTTTAATTTTAAGGTATTATATTTCCTGTCATTTGATAAGCTTCCATAAGTAATGATAAAGCCTCATCTATTTTATTCTGAATATCTTTATTACTTTCACACAAAGGATGATTAAGTATGTGGTCATCGATTGTACAACTAACAACATGTAATCTATCCATAAGTTCTAAATAATGTCCATCATTAATTTCTATTTTTTCTTCCATTCTATAATTCTTTTATATTATGCCCATTATATCCATAATCAGTATAATAAATTCTACCATTTGGACTTGATTGGCTTATTATGTATGGTTTTAGTTCATTTACATCAAAAATAGAATACCACTTTCGTATCATCTCATCATTCATTGATTCGTATTTATCACATCTATATAAGTCCCAATTTTCTTTTCCAGCTATAAAAGAAAATCCTAAATGAGATTCTGGGCAATTGTTGAATTTAGTGTGGTTGGTGAGTAAATCATAAGTTTTTTCAAACATAAGTTTTACATTTTCCGTAGTGCTACATATAAAATGGTCTGATATATGATATAGATACAATCCTAATGGTCTAAAAAATATTGAACTTACTAAAACTTTCGGATTAACTTCTTTCATTCTATTGTAAACCAAATCTAAATTACTAAAAAATTCATCACCTCTTACTTTTATAACATAATCGGTTTTAACTTCTTTCAGTGCATTTAAAGTAGATACAAGTTGTAAATCGATATTTTGCATATCAGCGAATCGTTTTGGATATTCTGATTTTATTATATTCCAATTGTTTGGAAAATTTAGATTCGAATTATAATCAATCCATGTTGATACAATTACATTCCAATCCGAATAAGTATCTATCCATAATTGCAGTTGTTCTTCTTCACATCTACCCTGAATTAGTATGGTTAAATCTTTTATCATTTTTGTATTATCCAAAATCTTCTATGAAATTGATTAAATAGTTTAAATCCTGTATCAGGCCAATCGTATTTGTGTTGATAATTATTTAAGAAAGGGTCTGTATATTTTTTATACTGAACATTAGATTCTTTAATAATATTTTCAATATAAGATGTTGATGGTGTACCACCTATGGCTGTTAATGATTGGTCATCACCAATTTCATTCCTAAAATAAATTTCAGGTTCAAAACTATCGTAAATTACTGTTTCAAAAAACATTAAATCGCAATTATTAATACAATTTTGTAAATGCTCTTTGTGAAACTTTTCTAAATGATAATACAATCCAAAATTAATTATAATATCCCACTTACCCCAATTCCAATCAGGTGAATCTAAATCAGCAACTTCCGCTGTTACATTGGGGTAATCGTTTTTTATATTAACTACATTTTCAACTCTACCCTCCAAACAATGTACCTCTGCACCCAAAGCATTAAAATAGGCGCCAATGTAACCATTATAAGCACCTACTTCTAATATTCGTTTTCCTTTAAAAAACTCTTTTGGATATTTTGAAAGAATAAAATTTATTCTATTAATTTGCCAATCGGCATGATATGTTGTTTTTTTCATAACTTATACTTTAACTAAATGGTCAGCCGCATAAGTTGCGATTGGACCTAATGTTTTATATCTAACTTCATATCCCATTCCTTCAACCATACCAACTGCTTGTCTGAACACTTCATTTGATTTGTATCTTGGGTCAGGATTTAAATCTATATCAATCCATTTTGGTTTTGGAATACCAGCTTCTCTTAAGAATTCAGCAGTTTCAATTGCATACCAAACTTCGTTTAATAATCTTACTGAACGAGTCCATTCCTTTTCGGTTTTCCATCTTCTATAAAGAACATGAGCTCCTTTTCCATTTCGGTACAAAGCCACCACAACGGCATATATTGTTTTATCGGCAAAGTTTTGTGAATCACATCCAATTAGTAATTCAACATCACCATTACTTTCCAAATACTCTTTAACATAAGGGATAAGTTCAAATTCATCTTTGCCATACAATCTTTTGTACTTCATAAATTTTGTTTTTTCAATTAATATAACCCTTAGTACCCCATAAGAGACTCGAACTCTTAACCCTTTCGGACTGGTGCCTAAAACCAGCGTGTCTACCAATTCCACCAACGGGGTATTTTGCTGTAAGAGATGGATTCGAACCACCATAGTGCGATTCAGTTAGTAACACTTCGCCGGCCGGCTGGTGGTCTACCCCATATTACTAACCTATTTCGTGCTCACCACCCCCGAGACAGGAGGGCTTGTCTGCCAATTCCAACACCTTACAATGTGCGGAGAAACAGGGATTCGAACCCCAGATACCTTTCAGTATGCTTGTTTTCAAGACAAGTGCATTAAACCGCTCTGCCATTTCTCCTAATTAATTCCTTTACTACCTCTCCTATTTTTATAAGTTGGTAGTTGAGAGTCACAATTGCTACAAACAAATCTTAGATTTTGTAATCTATTATCATTGTTAATTCCATTTATATGGTCTAATATAAGTGGAAGTGATTTTCCCATCCATTCGCCTGAATTACCACACTCTCCACATTCATACTTAATCATATCTTGCTTAAGTATTCTTTGTTTTAGCTTGTGTCTAGGATATGTTGAGTTTTCAACAAATACCTCACTATCATCCAGTCTTATTGATTGAATATATTTACCCAATCCATTTTCGTATGCTCTTTTTCTATAATCTTTCATAGATATAAATATACGATGGTAAGGAAAACCAACATACTATTGTGCCATTTCTCCGTTTAGTACTCTAATAATTAGAATACTTTTTGATTTTTACTTCGTCTTATTCTAGCTTCTTCGGCTTCTTTATACCATCGTATCCAAGTTAAAGATACATCGATAGGTGCTAATATCCAAGCCATTATTACTACCATAATAGAATCTAATCCTGGTGATAATCCAATCATACCATCATTATATCTTTCTTGATATTTTGTAAATAACTGATAGAAACAATAAATAACACAAATAACATAATACGTCCAAAACATAATTTTTAGTTTTAATTGTTAGTTACCCGAGCTGGATTCGAACCAACCCTAAATGCACCAAAAACATTTGTGCTACCGCTACACCATCGGGCAATAATCCCAACCAAATTAATGATTGGGTTTGTGAATGAAAAACATCTATTCTTCTTGCGGCCTGTTCACAATGGCCCACTTATCGAGCAGATGATAGGAATCGAACCTACGTCTCCAACTTGGAAGGATGGAGTAATAACCATTATACGACATCTGCTTATATTCACCCTTTCATTAATACCACCTAAAGGTTTGGTATCTCACATAACCCCAACTTGAAGTTGCTGGTAGGTGAATATGTATGGAGCGGAAGACCAGGCTCGAACTGGCCACCCCAACCTTGGCAAGGTTGTGCTCTACCGAATGAGCTACTTCCGCTTGTGGTGGACCAGAATGGAATCGAACCATTGACCTTCGCATTATGAGTGCGCTGCTCTAACCGTCTGAGCTACAAGTCCAAATTAAGGTGCCGGAGGTAGGTTTGGTTACCTACACGATGTCCATTTCGGATACACCCCCTTTCTAGAATGCGGGACGTCTTAAGGTTGTACACACCTCTTTCCGCCACTCCGGCCTATGTGGAGAATGAGGGAGTCGAACCCACGACCTCTTGAATGCAAATCAAGCGCTCTAGCCA
>JACCDU010013317.1_pt1 | contig 24343 bp, 26 predicted proteins | sample 7446081 | NCBI WGS metagenome assembly JACCDU01 (sample SAMN15323447, study PRJNA562643) | freshwater metagenome | isolation source: river surface water | place: USA:Blue River Watershed | collected 2017-08-17
ATGATTGCCCACCCACCATGCACACATCTGTCTGTAAGCGGTGCAAGGCACTTCGAATCCAAGCGGATTGATGGCCGTCAACAGTCTGCCGTGTCGTTTTTCATGATGCTTGCCAAAGCGCGAATACCACGTATTGCCATTGAAAACCCGGTCTGCATTATGTCCAGCCTGTGGCGCAAGCCTGATCAGGTAATACAGCCTTGGCAATTTGGGCATGGGGAAACAAAGGCAACATGTTTGTGGTTGAAAAACTTGCCAAATCTGCGCCCGACCAATGTGGTGGATGGCCGTGAAGCGCGGATTCACAAGATGCCACCCAGCGCAGACAGGTGGAAACTTCGCAGCGAAACCTATCAGGGTATTGCCGAAGCAATGGCGATCCAATGGAGTAATCCATGGCCAATTCAGCTGGAGATGGTTGCATGAGCGAAAGCCTGACCATCGAACTGTGGAACAAGCAGCAAGCATGGGTTGCCATCAAAAACCAGCTGTTTCCTTTCCTCTCCACCGTGTTCCAAGCCTCTGGCCGGTGGGTGCTCACAGTCTCCCGACGCAAGCGCACCCCAGCCCAAAACCGCCGTTATTGGGGCAACGGGGTGCTCAAGCAAATCAGCCAGCAAGCCGTGGTCAATGGCGAGATGTACGGGCCTGAAGCATGGCACGAGCAATTCAAGCGCCAGTTCATTGGCGTGGAGCAACTTCCCAACGGTGAGGTTGTCGGCAAAAGCTCCACCGGGCTGTCTACCGCCGAGTTTTGCGAGTTCAGCGACCAAGTGGAGGCATTTGCTGCCACGCAACTGGGTGTGACCTTTTACGACCTGAAGCCACATGAAACCCTTTGAGCCCAAAGCCCGACCCTGCAAGCAATGCGCCAAGTTGTTTTCACCTGTTCGACCCATGCAGGCAGTTTGTTCGCCAGTCTGTGCAGCCCGCAAGGTGAAGGCCGACAAAGCAGCCGAGCGCACCCAGTTCAAGGCACGCAAAGAAGCCATCAAGACCATCCCGGAGCTGATTCGTGACGCGCAAACCGCCTTCAATGCCTACATCCGTGCCCGTGACCATTTACAGCCCTGCATCTGCTGCGGCATGCCTTTGGGAACTGGCGAAGTTGGGGGAGCCTACGACGCAGGGCACTACCGATCCACCGGGTCAGCCAGCCACTTGCGATTCAACGAGGACAACGTTCACGCCCAACGCAAACACTGCAACAGGTACGGAGCAGGACGTGCAGTTGACTATCGAATTGGACTCATTGCGCGTATTGGCCTGCCAAGGGTTGAGTCTCTAGAGGCCAGCAACACCCCGCGCAAATGGACCCGTGAAGAACTGATCGAGATCCGCAACACCTACAGATTGAAACTCAAGGAGCTTGAACGTGGAAATTGAAGTCACTGGGATTGAGGCACTGGTATGCCGAGAGATTGCGCGCAGGCAACGGCTCGGGATTCAGAAATACGGCGTGACGGTGGAAAACAACCGCCTTCGGCTCATTGAGTGGGTGCGCCACGCCAAGGAAGAGGCGCTGGACCTGGCTGTGTACCTGACCAAGATTGAATGCGAACTGAGGGCGCAGGAGGAGGCCCAATGACAGAAGCCCCAACCATTGCAGAGCAATACCTGACCGCCACCAACAGTTCAAACCTGTTGCTCAAGGAGCACCGCACCACTGACGCGGACCGATTGCTCGCAGCTGCCTACGCAACGAGTGGCGACCCCGCACGGGTGCTGGCGCTTGCCGTTTGGCGCATGGCGGCTACGGGAAAAGCGGAGGGGTTTGAGTTGATGGTGGACTTGTTTGATGCGTGGACGTATCAAAGAAGGGTAGGCGTCAAGGCGCCCAAGGTGCGCAAACCAGGCAAGATGACGCGGGAAACGGTGCGCCGTGTGCTCTGGTGGTGGTGCAACCAGACCTGCCACGCCTGCAACGGCCTGGGCCACCCGATCATTGAGGGCACGCCTGTGCTGGATGACACGAGGGACTGCCCGGAGTGCGGTGGCACTGGCAAAGCCGATGTGCGCAAGCTGGTACATGGCCAGCAACGCGAGTTGGCGCTGGACGTGGTGCAGGAGCTGGAGCGTTTGAGTTCGATTGTGTTTGCCGACATGGCCAAGCTGATCAAGCCGAACCTGAACCTGTGAAATTTTTTTGCAAAGGACTTGCAAAACACCGTGGGCAACACAGAGAATAAAAGAAGTCATAAGTGGCTGTGTTGGCCACCAGAAAAACAAAGGCTCCCCAGAATTGCTGGGTGAGTTCGCCCCAAATTCCCCAAATCCCTGTGTGGTCGTATGACAACGATCACTTCACCCGCCCTGAGCAATCTCGGCGGGTTTTTTTATTCCCGAGGCAAGCGGAAGGTGCATTCAAAACCACCGCAGCCCACCATGTAGAACGGCGCTGCCTCAGCCTCTCATCTGCTGATGATTCCGGGCGGGTAAGCGGGCAGGGGTGCGGCACCCACAAGGACAAGAAATGAAAGTCTGTATCGAACAAACCCCCGAAGGGTTCCTGGTGTACCAGGATGAGCCTGAAGGCATGGAAGCCATGGAGGGCCAAGAGTCATACGGCGAGCCCGTTGCCTCTGTGGACGAAGCACTGGAGGCCGCACGCGCCTTGCTGGGGGGCGATACCACAACCGATGAGCCCCAGATGGAGGGTGAGGCTGAGTTCACTCAGGGCTTCAATCAGGCCCGTGGGGGGATGGGGGTCTGAGGTGGCACTCACTCCTAAGCAGGAGATGTTCTGCCTGGAGCTGTCTACCGGGAAAACACAGGCAGACGCTTACCGGGCGGCTTATAACGCCTCAAAGATGAAGCCAGAGACAGTACAGAAGCGCGCCAGTGAGCTGATGGACAACGGGGAGGTCGCGGGTAGGGTGGCCATGCTGCGCACTGAAGTTCAGAAACGCTATGAAGTGACCAGAGAAGACATCCTCAGAGAGTTGGAAGAGGCCCGCTCCTTTGCGATGACTGGCGAGCGACCACAAGCATCTGCAATGGTTGCTGCCTCGATGGGTAAGGCAAAGATTCTTGGCTACATCACCGACAAGGCAGAGGTCACTGGCGCGGATGGAGCGCCCATCACTCACTCCTTGACAGTCAGCTTCGTCAAGCCCAAATGATCCAGATGCCCGAATGGGCGCAGTTCTTGTTCGAGCCTGCTCGCTACAAGGTTGCGCATGGTGGACGCGGAAGCGGCAAGAGTTGGGCGTATGCGATGGCCCTGCTGATCATGGGAAGCCAACGGCAGTTGCGGGTGATCTGTGCGCGTGAGGTGCAGAAGTCGATCAAGGAGTCGGTTCACCGGCTGCTGAGTGACCAGATTCAGGCGATGGGCCTGGGTTCTTTCTACGACGTTTTGGAGACAGAGATTCGTGGAAAGAACGGTACGACATTCAGCTTTGCTGGCTTGTCGAGCCACACGGTGGAGTCGATCAAGTCGTTCGAGGGTGCTGATGTGTGCTGGGTGGAAGAAGCCCAGACGGTGAGCAAGAAGTCGTGGGACATATTGACGCCCACGATCCGGCGGCCCGGTTCTGAGATTTGGATCACGCTGAACCCCGCGCTGGACACGGACGAGACCTACAAGCGCTTTGTGCTCAATGCGCCGCCCAACAGCGTGGTGAGGCAGGTGAACTTCACTGAAAACCCATGGTTCAGTGAAGAGCTTGAGCTGGAGCGCCAGCACTGCCTGATTGCGGCGCCTGAAGACTACGCCAACATCTGGGAAGGCGAGTGCAAGTCGGCGGTTGAGGGTGCGATTTACGCCCGCGAGGTCGATGAGTTGCAGCGCGATGGCCGCCTGGGGTTGTTCCCCTACGAGCCCAAGCTGAAGGTCCACACGGTGTTTGACCTTGGCTGGAACGACGCCATGACCGTGAGCTTTGTGCAGAAGGCGGGCTCCAGGCTTCAGGTGATTGACTACATCGAGGACAGCCACCGGACGTTGGACAGCTACGCGGCGGAGATCAAGGCCAAGCGCTACAACTTTGGAAAGATGTTTCTGCCACACGACGGCTGGCACAAGGACTTCAAGACCGGCAAGACGGCGGCAGACATCATGAAAGCCTTTGGCTTCAAGGTGCGGCAAGTGCCAAAGGAGTCGGTGGAGGGTGGAATCAAAGCAGGGCGCATGGCCTTGGCCCAAGCGGTGTTCCACAAACCCAAGACAGAGCGGTTGGTGGAGTGCTTGAAGCGATACCGACGCGCTGTGAACGCGCAAACCAACGAGCCAGGCGCACCGCTCCATGACGAGTTTTCTCATGGTGGCGACAACTGGCGCTACATCTCGCTCTGCGCCGAGCAGATGACCAACGACGAAGACGAAGTGATGCCTGTGATGGCGGGGTTTGACCCGTTCGACAGGGACATGGGAACCTGATTTTTAGGAGCCAAGCATGGCAATACGAAACGCAACGATTGAAGACGTGAGCCCGAACGGCAAGGCCAAGCTGGTCACTTGGACCGGCTTGCTCAACGGCGACGAAGGGGCCGCTGCTGACTGGGTGGAGTACAGCGACCGCTGCTTCCAGGTGACTGGCACGTTCGGGGCGGGCGGCTCCGTGACGATCCAGGGCTCCAACGATGGCACGAACTGGGCTTCGCTGGCCGACCCGCAGGGCAACGCGCTGACGTTCACGAGCCAGAAGATTGAGCAGGCGCTGGAGTTGCCGCGTTATGTGCGCCCCACCGTGACTGCGGGCGATGGCACGACCAGCCTGGTGGTCACTTTGGTAATGAAGGGTTGATCATGAGCAACAAATTCCTTGAGGCGTCTGACGCCTTGCGCCGCGCTTCCAAGTTGCTGGAGGCTTTCAAGCTGGCCGGTGATGCACTGGAGGCTGTGGGCTCTGTGGAGCAGGCCACCACCGAGGCCAAACAAGCTGCCTCTGCCGCTGTGAAAGAGCGCGATGCAGCTGAGGCTGATTTGGCGGAAGCCCGTGCGGCACTGAAGGCTGAGAAGGCCAAGGCAGCCAAGCTGGTGGAGGACACCCAGACCAAGGCCGGTCACATTCTGGCGGCTGCGCAGGAGCAGGCCCAGAGCCAGGCGCTTGAGGCTGAGGAGGCGGCTCGGGCGGCTGTTGAGAAGCTGGTTCTTGAGGCTCGGGCTCAGCGCGATGAGGCTTTGGCCAAGGCCAAAGAGGCGGCTGATGTCGTCAACGAGCTGGACACCAAGGCCGATGAGCTGGGCAAGCAAGTGGCTGCGCTGACCAAAGAGAAGGCCGCGCTGGAGAAGGCCATCGAGTCGCTCAAAGCAAAGTTCGCGTAAAGGAAGAGAGCCATGCAAACAGTCAACGGGTCGCTGACCCTGCTCAACATACACACCCGCGAGCCGCAGGTGTTCTGGAACGGCTTGAAAGTGGATGGCGTTGTTCGCATCCACGCCCATCACGACGAGGACGAGAGCCGCGTCAAGCTGTATGTGTCTGGCGCAAGCGATACGGTGGTTGACTCCATGCTCGCTGCTGGCATCAACGTCAAGAAGGTGGTGCTATGAGTGATTTGTTGGTCATAGTGCCCGAGGGCTGGGCGGATGTAACGGACAAATGGAATGAAAGTGGTGCCGATATTGCCCACATCACCATGCTGATCAACGACCGTAACTGGGTCGATGTGCAGTCTGAGTTGCAGGGGGCCGACATCAATGCGCCCGAAGGCAAGGTGTTGACAGGGGCCAGCTTTTTGACGCTGGATGACGGCATCCATCTGTGGGTGCGTTTCGAGTAAGCAAGGATGGCGTACTTCGTCGAGATGGCCCAGACCAACGCTTCGGCGTCTGGGACGATCAATGCCAACATGCCCGATCACTTGGTCGATGACTATTTGATCGCGTATGTGACGGTGGACTCGGGCACGATCACGCTCCCCGCAGGGTGGGCGGCTTTGCCATCTGCGCCTGCCAACCCGGTATCGAACGGCACGATCACTTACCTGGCCTATGTGAAGGCCACCTCGACGGCCATGACCTTCAGCGGCGTGACCGTGGGCGACGCCTACACATGCGGAATCTACTGTTTCAGGGATGTGGACACCACGACGCCGTTCGATGGCGTGACTCCTTTGAACGCTTCGGCAGGCGCGGCGGCTGTGACCGTGACCTGTTCGGCTGTGACCACCACGACGGCCAACGCGCTGGTGGTGTACATGTGCGCCTTTGACGGGGTGACGCCGCAGGTGGTTTCAAACCCAGGCGTGATGTGGATTGACGGCTTCGACGCGACCGGCACGACGGCCACCACATCGAGCCACCAAGCGGCAGCGTGGTACATCACACGCACCGCAGGCGCTTCGCCGACCGCGACTTTCCTGTGCAACGCATCCAACACAGCCACGCGGGTAACGTTTGCGCTGCGCAACAAATCGGGCGGGCGCGTGCCTGCCTACATTGACGACGTGAGCAGCCCCGCCACGATGATTACGCCCTGCCACCACACGGCGGCGGTGAACAACGTGACTTTTACTGGCACGCTGACCAACACGGCGGCAGTCAACGGTAAAACCGTCGCAGGCTCCACCCCAACGCTGGGCGCTGACTTTGGCATCAACCCGTACTGCAACGCAGTGGGCCGAACAGCGGCCATCACAGCGGCCACGTCGCTCAACGGCTTTGAAGTCACCTTGACCGGTGGGCGCAACCTGTCCACCGGCCTTTTGATGGGTTCATTGATCGCAGCAGCCCCGAAGTCGGGCACATTCGGTCTTGGCTCCACCAAACAGGGCGGCATGGTGTGCCGCATTGGTTCGAGCGCCACGGCATGGGAAGCGCACCAGATCGCAGCCAAAGACACGAACGTCACAACAGAGCAGCGGTATGTGTTCGCCATCAAGCCCGGCGACCTGACCACCGATTACGGAACGCCCGGCACAGCCGTCACCACGACCGCCGTGACTTACTTGCAGTTCCTGATGAACTGCCCAGCGTTTGCGGCCAACATCTACCTGTCAGAGCTGCACCAGGTGTTCACCCAGGTGATCGCGGGCGGCGACGCAACCACTCCGATCAACATTGATTCGCTGGCAGCGGTGGGCAGGTCATTCCGTTTGCCGGTGTTCCAGAAAGCTGGCGCGGCGGGTATCGTGTCCTTTGCCCCCATCCAGATCGGCGGCGGTGATGCGGTCAACTTCCAGGTTGATTCCGGCGTTATCCAGTTCCCCAAGATTTACGACCCGGACGGTGGCGAACTGGCCTTGCACGCCCCGACCAACACGCTGGGCCTGAGCCTGGCGGGCAAGTCGGGCGACGTGGTGAAGCTGACCAACAGCCTTGTGACCGCACCGTCGGCCTACTACTTCAACATCAACGCCAGCGCGACCAACGCGGCCACCTGGGACTTGGCGGGCACCACGATCATTGGTGCGAACGTGACATTGCGCAACGTGATGACGTTCGACCTGATGACCTTCTCGGGTTGCCCCACGCTGGACTTCACGGGCTGCACCATCACGAACAGCGTGATCAAGAACATCCCGACCACGAACGGCTCGATCACCACCGACGCCAGCACAAACGTGGACTATTGCGACATCAACGTCTCCAACCTGCCCGCCAGTGGGTACTGGTGGAGCGGCGCTGACCCGTCCATTTTCTCGTACAACTCCTTCACGGGCGACGGCTCAGGCCATGCGATCAACTGCACGGCAACAGGTGGCGCGACCGTCACGATCACGGGCAACACCTGGACGGGCTTTGGTGCTGACGGCTCCACCGGGGCGGCGATCAACTTCACGGCCACCACGGGAACGATCAGCCTGGTGATTGCGGGTGGCGGCACAACGCCCACCTACAAATCAGCCGGGGCCACGATCAGCGTGAGCAACCCCAAAACCCTGACGCTGACCAACCTGCAAACCGGGTCGGACATTGTGATTCTGACCAACGGCACCACAACAGTCCGCACGTCCGTAGACCAAAACAGCGGCTCAACCTACGCCTACAACTACAACGACCCCGGTGCCGTGGTGGATGTGTGCGTTTACAAGGCTGGCTACTACCCCTGGCAGCAGCGCGGACTCACCCTATCTACGACCAGCGCTGACTTGAACGTGGCCCAGGTTGAAGACGTTTCTTATGTACCTTGAGGACTTTGAACCATGGCAATGATTACCGATCCCGACCTGATGGCGGTTGGCACCGAGATCACACTCGATACCACCGCCCGGACGTTTACCCTTGTGGCCGCTGGCGACCTTGTTGCCAAAGACGGCGTGGACGCAAACGCGCTTTGGTCGTTCTTTGTGGACATTTGGAACACCAGCACGTACCAGCCTTTTCCGTTCCCCATGAACAAGGTGGACAACCGATCGGGCCAGTATGTGTTCGGGCGCGACCCAGGCGGTAACTACAACGGCTGGAAACCGGCCAACGACGCCACCCGGCAGATGATCCGCAACGGTGGCTGGTCCGAGTACAGCTCGGGCGGCGTGCTCAACCGCCAATACTTCGGCGCGGTGTTGCAGGGTTCTGCCCCTTCTGGCGCGCAGTTGTACTACCAGAAGACCTCGGGCGGCGCGGCCACCAACTACACCTTCACCGACCTGCCCAACGAGGCAATTCAGGTCTATGGTGACGCTTCCAACGGCAACTTTGACAACCGCACGTACTACAAGTCCTTCCTGCGCGAACAGGGCTACACGTTCGACGACTCCAGCCTGACCGACATTAACGAAACCGCCACGGGTGCCTACAAGCTGCCGTTCGGTATCAACTCATCGGTTGACCTGGACATCACCGACGCTGACGCGATGGTCACAAAGTCCGTGTCGATCACGGGCGCAACCTGGGCCAGCAACGAAGCCACCTACACGGCCACCGCGCACGGCTTCACCACGGGCGACGTGGTGGTGGTTTCTGGTGTGACGCCTGCTGGCTACAACCGCCACGGCGTTTGCACGGTCATTGACGCCAACACCCTGAAAATCAGCATCAGCGCCAACCCTGGCTCCTACACCAGCGGCGGCACGGTGAAGTCGGTGTTTTCCAAGATCGTGGCTCGCTACTTCTCGGGCGCGTTCACCAAGGACATTGATTCATCCACCACGGGCCGCAACTTCGGCATCGTGATCGACAGCGGCACGCACTCGGGCATTGACGGCTCTGTGACCTCGGCAGGCACGGTGTTGACCACCTCTGCGGGCGGCATTGACACGGGCGGCTACTTCACCGGCGCAACGCTGAAGGTTTGGGAAGGCGCAGTTGAGGGCACTTACACCGTGGCCTCTGTGACCGCCACCACCATCACCATCACCGGCGCAACATTCCCGGCCACGTTGTCCAACCTGTCCTTCACGCTGTACCCAGCGGGCGGCCTGGGCGCTTCGTTGCAGGAGATTTACACCAAGGTGCAGTACCTGCTGCGCCAGAACAGCGACATTGACGAAACCGGCGGCACCATCACCGGCAAGACGGCTGACCTGCTGCTGAACTTTGTGGGACCGTCCCTGAAGTGCGGCTTCTACGCTCCGGCCAACGGCAACGGCGGTGGCTCGGGTGTGCTGGTCGAAGGCGTGAAAACCGCCGAAGTGAACAGCATTGTCTTCTATGACAACACCTACGTCACACGCGAATACCCGTACTCTGCGGCAGGCACGTTCAGCTTCAACGCCCCATTGATCGGCGGCTACTACAAGCTGTACTACACCACTACCCCGGGCGGCGACGACTTCGGTGAGGCCACTGCGGTGGTGGTGGACAACGCTGCGGGCGCTGACATCTCCGGCACCATCACGGGCGCGACCGTGGAGTTTGACTTCGACTACTCCAACAACACGCAGGGCGGCTACGCAGGTGGCACCAGCCGGAACGTGACATTGGTGTGGGGCAACCCCGGAAGCGCCAAACCTGGCATCTCGACCGGAACAATCACGCAGTCCAAAGCCATCTCTATCGCTGCCGTGGCCGAATCTGACCCCAGCTACGTGGCGTAATAGGAGCACCCGATGGGAACCAACAGCTTCGTCCAAGTCCCGCCGGATTCAACCGGCAAGAAGCTGTATGCCCAGCAGCATACAGTGGGGGCCGATACCGTGCAGGCCCAGGTCATGCACCTGGCCGATGGCACCAACCCGCAACAGCGGCAGGCCATCAACAACCAGGGCGCGGCCTCGGTGACTTTTGCCGAGGGTCAGCCGACGATGGCGGGCTTCGGTTCCCTGAAGGTGTCCAACGAGCGGGCGCTGGGCGTGTACGAGTCCAGCCTCGACACCTACGAGAGCCTGTTCAGCACGATCACGGCGACGGGTGGCACATCCAACTACACGCCGAGCGAGTCCAGCCAGGTGCTGTCGGTCACAGGAACATCGGGCAGCCGGTGTTTCATGCTGACCAACCGCTACCACTACTACACGCCCGGCACGTCCACGCTGTACAAGATGACGGTGGCCACGGGCGACGCTGGCAAAGCAGGCAACACCCGCCGATGGGGCGCGTTTGATGGCAATGACGGCGTGTTCTTTGAGTTGCAGGGCACCACACTCAATGTGGTGATGCGCAGCACAACCACCGGATCAATGGTCGAAACCCGCGTGGCACAGTCCGCCTGGAACCATGACAAGATCGACGGCACCGGGCCGAGCGGCTTTGACATCAACACGACCGGCATCAACGTGTACTGGATTGACTACCAGTGGCTGGGTGCAGGTCGCGTGCGCTTCGGTGTGTATGCACCCGATGGCTCGCGCATGGTGTGCCACCAGTTCGAGAACGCTGGGCAGAACGCATTGCCCTACATGCGCACAGGAACCTTGCCTGCTGCGATGGAGAACGTCAACACGGGTGCAACCGGCTCCAGCAGCGACTTGCGGGTGGTGTGTATCGGCGTGTACACCGAGGGCACGTTCGAGGACTACGCCTTCTGGCGCTTTGCCGATGTGGATGCCAGCCTGACTGGTTTGACAACTGACACCGTGGCTTTCAGTATCCGCACGCTGGCAACCTACAACGGCAAGCACAACCACGTGGTGGTTTACCCCGAAACCCTGAATGCATGGTGCGACCAGCCCATTGCCGTGACCTTGTGGCAGGACACCGCTGTAACGGGCGGCACCTGGACCGCGCTGGCAAGTGCTTGTGAGGTGAACTACACCGGCACCGTGAACACCACGGGCAGCCAGAAGTTCAAGACGCTGTACTTCAACACCGGCGCAGCCACCATCGACCTGGATGACTTCTTTGAAAAGAACGACGAGGGCATTTTGACGGCAGCCGATGGCACGCCTGAAGTGTGGTCTGTGTTGGTGACTCGCCTGACGGCCAGCACCACGGCAGCCAAGATCAACCTCGGCTACAAAGAACTCTGGTAAACCATGGCCGCATTGATCTGGGGCGCATGGGGTGAGCAATGGGCACTTGAAGACAAAGTGTCCTTTGATGGCGTGGCCAAGCGGATCACCGTTCATTCAGGCGTGACCACGTTGGACATTGCGTCCGATGTGTATTCCGCCTGGGTGCGGTGGACCGAGCGCGAACCCCAGTTCACGCAGGCCATGCGCTATTCGGGCTTTGACCCCATCCCAGGCGGTCGCACGGGCGCGACGTTCTTCACCATCAACGGCTGGAAGCTGGTCTACGACCCCAACGTGGTGGCGGTGAGTGGTGTGCTGTATTCCGAAAACTACGACACAGCCTATTGGTCGGCGACGGGCCAGCCCATCTACCCGGCTACCGTGTCGTCATTGGTGAACAGCGCGGTCAGCACCCAGAACGTGGTAACGGGCACAGCCCTGACGCCGGAACAGACGGCGGCTGCGGTGTGGGGCTACATCACGCGCAATGTGAATGTGACGCACATGAACGGGGCTCAGGTGCTGGGCACGGGCGCTCCGGGCGATGCCTGGCGGGGTGCAGGTGTTTGATCCCAATTCATTCAACACCACGAGTTTTCACCCGACTTCGTGGTTCATGGGTTTGGTGGACGCCATCAAAGATGGTTGGTCGGTGTGGATGCGCCGACGCAGAAGGATGTAAATGAACGATCTACCGATGGACATGCTGCCCGAGGAAATTGAGGCGGCTGAACGTGCCATGGCTGAACGGCTGGCTGCGAAGGTGGAAGCCTTTGGCGAGTCGCTGCGCAAGAAGCGTGACGAGGCTGTGGCAGGGCGCAAGCAGTCTGGCATTGAAGATGAGTGGACGCTGGCCGAGGATGCCTATGGCGGGATCGACGATGCCAACCGTGGCGACACAGCGGTGGGCAAGCCATCAAGCCCCAATGGCGGCTACATCAATGGCCCGGCCCGCAACGCGGCAGTTCGCAGCCGGGTGTTCCTGAACATCACGCGCCCGTACACGGATTCGGCATCTGCCAAGGTGGCGGACATGCTGCTGCCCACGGACGACACGCCCTGGTCGATTCAGCCCACGCCATTGCCTGAGCTGGACCAGTTGATGCCTGAAGCACAACCGGGTATGCAGCCAGGCATGCAGCCCCCGCAAATGACGCAAGTGCAAGCGGCGGTGGAGCAGGTGAAGCAGCAGGCCAAGAAGGCGGCAGAGGGTGCGACCGAGCAGATTGAGGATTGGTTGATTGAATGCCAGTGGCACGGTGAGGTGCGCAAGCTGATTGAGGATTGTGCTCGACTGGGCACTGGGGTGTTGAAGGGGCCGTTCCCGACCAAGCGCACCAACCGTGTGACCAAGCGCGCCGATGGGATGCTGGCGGTGATGGTGGAGGAGCGGATTGCCCCAGCGTCCAAGGCGATCAGCCCCTGGAATTTTTACCCCGACCCGGCCTGTGGTGAGTGCATTCAGGACGGCTCGTATGTGTGGGAGAGTGACACGATCACGGCCAGGGGCTTGAAGGATTTGAAGGGCCTGCCAGGCTACTTGCCTGACCAGATTGATTTGGTGTTGGAGGAGGGGCCGAGCGGGCGGCACAAGACGGATTCGTTTGTGATGGGCAATGTGCGCGCCAAGGACGATGACCAGTTTGAGATTTGGTACTTCACGGGGTTTGCTCAGCGCGATGACCTGGAGGCCGCTGGCGTGGAAGTGCCGGAAGAGGGCGATGTGGCGGTGCCTGCACTGGTGACAATGGTGAACAACCATGTGGTCAAGGCCGCCCTGCAACCGCTGGACGATGGTGAGTTCCCGTATGACGTGATTCCGTGGCAGCGCAAGCCCAATGTGCCCTGGGGGACTGGGGTGCCGGTGCAGATCAACACGCCGCAGCGCATGCTGAACGCGGCTGCCCGCAACATGATGGACAACGCGGGTTATTCGGCAGGACCGCAGCTGATCATGCGGCGCAACGCGATCACGCCCGCCGATGGCACTTGGCAGATCACGCCGCGCAAGGTGTGGTTTGTGAACGATGGCGCGGATGTGCAGGCGGTGAACCAGGCGTTCATGGCGGTGAACATTCCGACCATGCAGCAGGACTTGATGAACATTATTCAGTTCGCGCTGAAGATGGCCGAGGATGTGACCGGCTTGCCGATGCTGATGCAAGGCCAGCAGGGCAAGGCGCCCGAGACGGTGGGCGGCATGCAGATGCTGAACAACAACGCCAGCGTGGTGTTGCGCCGGATTGCTCGATTGTTTGATGACCGGATCACGGAGCCGCACATTCGCCGGTACTACAACTGGCTGATGACCTACGGTGACAACGAGGAGATCAAGGGCGATTTCCAGATTGATGCACGGGGCTCGACCGCTTTGGTGGAGCGTGACATTCAGAACACGGCCATCATGGGCATGGCGCAGATGGTGCTGAACCCTGCCTTTGGCATGGACCCTGAGAAGTGGCTGAAGGAGGCCCTCAAGGCGCAACGCCTGGACCCTGAGCGCTTCTTGATGGACGAGGACAAGAAGGCCGAGATGGCCCAGCAGCCCCCGCCGATGCCGCCCCAGGTGCAGGCCGCGCAGATTCGCGCCGAGGTGGATGGCCAGAAGTTGCAGGCCCAAATGCAGATCAAGCAGATGGAGTTGCAGGCGCAGCAGGCTTCGGACCAGATGGAGATGCAAATTGCCCAGCAGCGCGCCCAGGCCGAGTACGACCGCGACACGGCTTACGTGCAGGCAGAAAACCAGCGCACGCAGATTGAGTACGAGGCGCAGATGCAGGAATTGGCCCTGAAGCGGGAGCTCGAAATGCTGAAATATGCGAACGCGCAGCAGCTTTCGCTGGAGGCTGTGAAGGCCAAGCTGGCCGAGACCGCCATGAAGTTGAATGTGCAAAAGGAGCTGGCTGGCTTGAAGGGTGAAGCGCCACAAGTGGCCACACCTGCGATGGAGCCGGTGGGCCGCGCACCCAATGGGCAGGCGTTCCAGCGATGACATTGACCGAGCAGGAGCTGCAAAGCGCCGTGTGGCTCAAGTTGAACGAATACATCAGCAGTCGCGTGGAGGCGGACCGTGCAAGGAATGACGGCGACCTGGATGCGATTGCGACCGCTCGCCTGCGGGGCAGGCTGAGTGCGTGGAAGGAATTACTGGCGATTGGGCAACCAACACCAGTGGAAGCGCAGATTGACGGGTAACACCGCCAAATCTGAACCCTGAAGTAACCGGCCTCGCGCCGGTTTTGTTTTTGGAGAGTCCGAATGGAGGCTATGACCACCGAGCAAGAAGTGACTGAGACCCCTCAAGTTGAGCAAAGCGCACCCGATGCGCCCGAGGTTGAGGCTGCGCCTGTCAATGACGACGCGGCATTTTTGGCTGGATTCACTGGCGAGGAACTGCCTGCCCCTGTGGCAGAGCCCGAACCCGAACCCGAACCCGAGCCACAACCAGAGGTGAAGACGGAGCCTGTGCCCACTTTGACGGCGGAGGAAGTGGCGGTGTTGCGTGCCAAGGCAGCCGAGGTGGATCGCTTGCGCGAAACCACATCGAAGTTGTCGGGGTCACTGGGGGCGATGCGCCAAGCGATTGACAACCTGAAGAACCAGCCCAAGGGCGTGAGTTCTTCGGCGTTGAGAAAACTGGCGGATTACTTCCCGGAGTTGGCTGACACGTTCAACGAGGAGGCAAAGGGCGCTGAAAAGCAGTCTGGCGCACCCGAGGTGGATGTGGATGCTGTGGTGGAAGAGAAGCTGGCCGCCCGCTTGCAGCAACAGCAGCAGGCAGTGGAGGCAAAACTCCTGAGCGTGATGCACCCCGACTGGAAGGCTGTGGTGCCCAGCGATGACTTTGGCAAGTGGAAGGCGAGTCTGGATGAGCAGACCCGGCAGTCCCTTGACGAGAGCTGGGATGCAGAGTTCATTGGGCAAAAGATCAGTGAGTTCAAGGACTGGAAGAAGCAAACGGCTGCGAGTGTGCAAACCAAGCAGCGCCGACTGGAAGCCGCAATCACCCCACGGGGCACGGTGGCAACCACGGCAAAAACCGATGAAGACGCTTTTTACGAGGGTTTCAAGAACGCTCGTTCAGGCCGATGAGTCGGTCATCAACCCAACCCCATACCCGCCTCTGAGCGGGTTTTTTGTTTTAAGAGGAACCAGAAATGGCTATTCAAGAATTTAACACCCAAAGCGCCCGCGTCAACAAACTCAAAGGCGAGCTGTTGGCCAAGGCCATCCCGGTCGAAGTGCTGGGCATTGCCGGTACTGCCAAGCAGATGCCCAAGAATGTTGGCGACAACATCTCTTGGCGTCGTTGGCTGCCGTTTGGTGGCGTGGACAACAAGTTCATCACCGGCGCCAACGTGGGCACCTACGCTTCGGCGCAAGTGACCACTGAAGGTGTGACGCCTTCGGCTGACAGCTTGACCGCTGTGGACGTGACCGCGACGCTGCAACAGTACCATGTGCTGTATTCGCTGACCGACAAGACCGCTGACTTGTACGAAGACGACGTGCCCGCTGAGATGAAGTCTCAGACCGGCGAGCGCGTGGGCTTGATCAAGGAAATGGTGACTTACGGTGCAGTGAAGGCTTCGACCAACCTGTACTACGGCGGCACCGGCACTTCCAAGGCCACGGTCAACGGCAAGATCAGCGTGAACATGATTCGCAAGATCACCCGCAACCTCAAGGCCAACCACGCCAAGATGGTGACTTCGATCCTGGCACCCAGCCCCAACATTGCCACCCAACCGGTGGAAGCGGGCTACTTGGTGTTCTGCCACACCGACTTGGAAGCAGACATCCGCGACCTGACTGGCTTTATCCACGTCTCTGAATACGGCACTCGCAAGCCGCTTCACGAGAACGAGATTGGCTCTGTCGAGTCGTTCCGCTTCATCCTGAGCCCTGAACTGGCCCAGGACATCAACGCGGGTGCTTTGGTGGGCGCAACTGGTTGCTTCTCGACCGGTGGCACCAACATCGACACCTACCCGCTGATCGTGACCGCTGCCGACTCCTGGGGCACCCTGGCTCTGCGTGGCCAGAACGCCATGGATGTGTCTTACATCCCGCCTGGTCAGAAGGACAAGAACGATCCGCTGGGCCAGCGTGGCTACATCGGGGCCAAGTTCTACGCTACGGCAAAGATCTTGAACAGCGGGCATTGCGCGTTGGCCTGGGTCGGTGCTTCTGCATTGTGATCTGAGTGAGCGTTAAGAGGGGGCTTCGGTCCCCTTTTTTGTTGCCTGCCTTGTGCAGGTTTTTTTGTTTTTGGAGAGATTAAAGATGGAAGCAGCAGAATTTGAAGTTGGCCAGAAGGCCCCGATTGACATTGGTGTGAGCGCTGACGTGAAGAAGGTCAAGCGTGGACAGAAGGGTGAGTCGGAGATTGTGGTGGTGAGTGCCGAGGGCTTGGACAACGGCTACGCCGCGCAACTGGCTTTCATGGAAGAGGAAGTGGAAGTGATGGTGCATGAGAGCACCGACCAGAATGCCGAGCCCATTGTGCATGTGGCTGTGAATGGCATCAACCAGTTTTTCCCACGGGGCGAGCCTGTGTCTTGCAAGCGCAAGTACCTGGAGGTGTTGGCCCGTGCCAAGGAGACTTCGATCTCCACCCAGACGATCAACACGACCAACGATGTGATCAACCGCATCAACCAGCACACAGCCCTGCGCTACCCGTTCAGCGTGATTCGTGAGTCGAATCCGAAGGGCGCGGCTTGGCTCAAGAGCGTTTTGGCTGCTTCGTGAGGTAACAGATGGCCACATTCATTCAGCTTTGCCAAAGGGTGCGCCAGGAGGCTGGCATCACGGGCTCTGGACCTGTGACGGTTTTGAGTCAGTCGGGGGAGTACCGCCGCGTGGTGGACTGGGTGGCTGCGGCCTGGGAGGACATTCAGATTGCGGAGCCGGATTGGCGCTGGATGAGTGGCGAGTTTTCTTTTCTGACCACGCCTGGGCAGGGGACTTACACCGCGACCCAGGCGGGGATTGCCAGTCGGTTTGATTCGTGGCGGCTGAACTCGATACGCATGGGGCTGACCCCGCCGAACGACCAGATCAAGCTGGCCCAGATTTCGTTTGATGAGTACCGTGCGGTGTACCAGACCGGCCCCCAACCGCTGGGCAGGCCGGTGGCGGTGAGCGAGACGATGGACATGAAGCTGGCCCTGGGCAACACGCCTGATGCGGCTTACACGGTGGTGGGCGAGTACAAGAAGGCCCCACAGACTTTGGCGCTGGACGCGGATGTGCCGGAGATGCCTTCGCAGTTTCACACGGCGATTGTGTACCGGGCGCTGATGATGTATGGGCGCTATGAGAACGCGGCGGAGGTGTTCCAGGATGCGCAGTCGAATTACAGCCGGATCATGACGCTGCTGCGCCAGCACCAGTTGCCGATGTTTGGCGAGGCGGAGCCGCTGGCATGATGCAAGAACTCCCCAATGTTCAGACGCTGACGGAGTATTTTCCGTTTGTTGGCGGGTTGAACCTGACGGCACCTGCTTTGAATGTGAAGCCTGGCGAGCTTTTGACTTGCGAGAACTACATTCCAGACGTGAATGGAGGCTATCGTTTGTCGGGTGCTTATGAGCGCTTTGATGGACGAGCCGCCCCCAGTTCTGCTGTTTACCAGGCATTGGCCTGCACCCTGACAACCACCCCAGTCGTGGGAGATACCGTGGTGATAGGTGCTGCAAGCGGCTTGTTTGCGGGCGCGATTGAGGGCGGGTGCATTTTGACTGGTGTGACCGGCGTGATACCCGGCAACACATCAATGACTGTGCTGGGCTCGCCTGTTGGGACAACATCTGCAACCACGATTCTTTCGGCCCAAACCGCACAAGACGATGCCACCTGGGACCACCTGGCTGCAAATGTGTATCGAACCGCGATTGGAGCCCCAACGGGTTCTGGGCCGATTCGGGGGGTGGTTCAGTTTGGCGCTGTGACTTATTGCTTCCGAGACAACGCTGGCGGCACAGCAGGGCAGATGTTCGCTTCTTCTGGTTCGGGCTGGCAACTGGTGAGTCTGGGCGAGGAGGTGGAGTTCTCGAACGCAAACACTTCGGTGGGCGATGGCGACACGCTGACCCAAGGTTCTGTGACGGCAACTGTGATTCGTGTGATCGTGGAGACTGGAACCCTGGCCAGCGGCACCAACACGGGCCGATTGATTATTTCCGCGAGAGCGGGGGGTGATTTCTCGGCGGCTGCGGCCACTACAACCGGTGGCGGAACGCTGACACTGAGCGGGATTCAGACAGCCAACACCTTGCCAGCAGGTGGTAGGTATCAGTTTGACATCTACAACTTTTACGGCCAACTGGCCACCACGAGGTTGTACGGATGCAATGGGGTGGGCAGGGCTTTTGAGTTTGATGGGACGGTTTTCAGCTTCATCAGAACTGGGGCCGCTGTTGACACGCCCAAGTTCATTATTGGCCACAGACGCTACCTTTATGTGGCCATCGGCTCGTCTTTGATGAACTCGTCGGTGGGTGTGCCTAACAGATTCCAGGCATCGGAAGGGTCTGCCGAGATTGCAGTGGGTGACACGATCACCGGTCTGGAAGGACTGCCAGGCGAGACCCTGGGTGTGATATGCCGAAACTCGTCTTACCAGTTGGTGGGTGGATCGGCTGCGACATGGACTTTGCAAGTGATTCGTTCAGATGTGGGCGGTGTGCCTTACAGCAGCCAAACAATGTCGGACACCTACATGCTGGATGACCGAGGCATCACGTCTGTCAGGCAGTCTCAAGCCTACGGCAATTTTGAGACCGCAACCGTGACTCGACAGGTGCAGCCTTTGATCAATTTTGCGCGGAGCAAAGTAATTGGTTCATGGGTCAACAGACAGAGATCGCTTTACAACCTTTTGCTCAACGATGGGTCAGCAATTGTGCTGGGCATACAAGGTGAAACCGTTTACGGCGTGACCACGCTGCGGTATGGGTTTGTGCCTAATTGTGTTTTTTCGGGTGAGGACGCTACCGGTGCAGAAAGAGCATTTGTCGGGGCCAACGATGGGATGGTTTACGAGTTGGACAAAGGCCAATCGGCAGACGGTCTGGCTTATGAAGCGTTTTTGAAACTGGCCTACAACTCCAGCAAATCCCCACAAATACGCAAGCGGTACAGAAAATTGGCGCTTCAGATTTCGTCTCAGAAATTTACCGAACTCAGATTCTCGGCGGAGTTGAGTTACAGCAAACCGGAAACACCCACCATGAACACCCAGCAGGTGTATGCCCAAGTGGGTGGCGGTTTTTGGGGCTCTGAAAGTTGGGACACCTTTTATTGGGATGCCCAAGACATTCACGAGCCAGACATTGCGCTTTCTGGTACGGGAGAAAACATCTCCATCACTTTCTACAAAAACAACGCCACTGACATTGGGCATGTTTTGCAGGGCGCAATCATTCATTACACACCGAGAAGGATCAACCGATGACCAACAGGTATTTCAACAACACCATTGATTTGCTGCCTTTTACGCGGGCCAGATCAGCGGATGTGGAATCAAACTTTTCTGCCGTGTCCACGGGTTTGGATACGGTGCAGACGGAGATGGACACCAAGGCGCCTGCGGCCTCGCCGACATTTACCGGCACGGTCACACTCCCCAGTACGACCAGTATTGGGTCTGTGGGCTCTTCGGAAATTGCATATTTGGACGGCGTCACATCGGCAATTCAAACCCAGCTGGATGCCAAAGCGCCATCGGCCTCACCTACTTTTACGGGCACAGTTGGCTTGCCCAGCACAACCAGTATTGGCAGCGTGAGTTCAGCCGAGTTGGGTTATTTGGACGGTGTGACAACGCCCATTCAAACCCAGTTGGATGCCAAGGCACTGGCAACAGGTGGAACCATCACCAATCCCACCATAGTGGGTGGCACCATTTCCGGGGCGTCTATTGACGGCACGGCGCAAGTGCGCTTGCAAACCTTCAGCGGAACAGGCGCACAAACAGTTTTTACCTTGGCCTATGCGCCTTACAGCGAAAACAACACGCAGATTTACGTCTCTGGCGTGTACCAAGAAAAAGACACCTACACGGTATCTGGCACGACACTGACCTTTTCAGAAGCACCCGTTGCAGGGACTGACAACATTGAAGTAACTTCGCTGTCTGTGACGGATTTGGGTGCAACCACATCGGACATGGTTTCGTACCTGCCAGCAGGAAGTGGGGCGGTTGCCACAAACGTGCAGGCGAAGCTGCGGGAGGTTGAAAAGAAAATCCCACCCAACTCCTACACCAAGAAGATAGTTGTATTTGGATCGTCTGTGGCGCTTGGCGTTGGGGCAACGAACAATCAGGGCTGGGCTTACAAACTGAGTCAGGCGCTGGCTTCACGCGGCTTCACCTACTCAAACGTGTCGATCGGTGGCAACACCACACAGAATTTGATTGACAGGTTCTACACAGACGTAGCGCCAGAAGACCCTGATCTGGTGATTATTGGCTTGTCTTTGGGCAACGAAGGGTTGGCCGAAAGCGGCGACAAAGAGGCAACTTATAATACTTACGTCCGCAACATGCGGAAATTAGTGAATATGTGCCGGCAGCAGGGTTACAAAGTCATCGTGACCGGGGTCTATTCGCGCGGCAATTACACGCTGACGGATTACCAATACATTCGCCAAGCCGACCAAGAGCTCGAAAACTCGGATATTCCCTATATCAATTTCCTGGGGGCTGTTGACGATGGCACCGGGAAATGGCGCGCCGGCATGTTCTCCGATGCCCTTCACCCCAATGACGTAGGGCATGAGGCGATGTTCCGCGCCTTTCCACTTTCGATGTTCGACAACTTGCTGTCACCGTCAACGTACATACCCGATACCGAAAGCTATTACACGTTGGTGATGGGGGATACGATTGGAACGGTGCCTTTGCAATATGTTGCTGAAAGCGTATTCGGCAGCTTTACTGTGTCGTGCAAAGTGCGCCGCAAGTCTGGCTTTCCTGCTGGTAAACCGATCCTTTCGCTTGAAAACTCCGGTGGAACATCAACGCCAATTCGCATTCGTAACAACGTAGACGAATGGGCGCTGACCAATCAAGGCGACGACAACATCATCGCCACTGCGATTCGATCTACAAACTACGAGCGCGCGGCTTTGACTGTTACTTATGACTACCATTCCGGGATTCTGAAGCTGTACGTTGATGGTGTGCTGGCTGGGTCTGCTAACTACACCATTCCATACAACGTTGACCGAGTTGTGTTTGCTGGCCGAAGTGATGGTGCAGGTTCGTTCACGCTTGAAGGTTACGAGTACAGCGACTTTGCTGTGTGGCGTGTTGCTTTGAGTGCGGAGCAGGTTTACGAGGCCGCTCACGAGCGCATCAGCAAGGCTTCACTTGCTTTGTGGTCACCCGTGGTTGATTCTGGCGTACAGAATGGGACTCGACTTGTTAACTTGGCCCCGTCCGATACTTTCATTCGGGTGGGTAGTGCTGCGGTGACTGCGGTGCCAACAGACAAGTTGCCGGGTGATCCGGTGATTTCTATTTTGACAGGACGAGGCTTTGTCCACCCAGCAGACAACGTGACTTCTTCGCCGCTGCGCTGGATCAACCCAACGCCCTCAACCGGCAGCCTGACCATGATGGCTGAGATTCGGAAGCCTGCTGCTGCTGGTCTGGGTAAGGCAATTCTTTCTTTTGGCAACGCTGGTGCCCATTTGTATCGGGCGCGTGTCTTCACTACAGGCGAAGTTGAAATCGCTGATGCTGCAAACAACGTTTTGTATGCAGCGGGAATAAATTTTACGGACGGCCTACCGAGACATTTTGCTTTGGTGTACGACACCGATGGCACAACCGGTTTTTTGCGGTTTTATGTGGATGGCGAGTTTAGAGGCTCTGCAACTGTCGGCGCATTGACGCATGACCGATATGCGTTTGGATCACGAACCGACACAACCAACGTCAACGCTGAACTTTATGAGTTCAGAAATCTGGCGATTTACTACGCCGCCATTTCAGAAAACCAGATTCGGCAAGCGGCACGAGAGCGCAAGTTTTTGACAACGAACTTGAGAATCCTGTCGCCAGGGTACGAAGCCAGCTACGCGCAAAACAGCTATCTGGAAAACGCTGTAGGGCAGACAGAGCGGATTCAGTGGGTTGGGGCTCCAGCCATGACCAGCATTGTTTGATGCGAACCATGACCCTCTCCCCAACCCCCCACACCGCCACAGGCCTGATTGCTTGGTACATGAGGCTCTGCGGCTTCAAGGGCTGGACTTCATTCTGGCGCGTGATCTACGTGCTGCCCGGCTACGAAAACAACGAGCGCTTGCTGCGCCATGAGGCCAAGCACCTGGAGCAGATTGAGCGCGATGGGCGCTTGCTGTTCACCGTGAAGTATTTGTGGTGGCTGTGCCGCTATGGGTACTTGATGAACCCGTACGAGGTCGAGGCGAGAGCTGCGGCTGATCAAGTCAAAACCGATTGACTTGCATATTCAGACTCCAGCCTATTGGAGACAACATGGACAACGGTGAGAATTAAGCTACCACAAGGAGCGTGAAATGGCAACAAGCCTGAAAGAAACGAGAGATGCCTGGAAAAAGACCGGCATTTCTGCTGCGCAAACCGGATACACAACGGCGGCCCCAGCAACGAATTTAACCAAGAGCAGTGGTGGTCTCATCAAGCAGTCCGCGACTCCCACGCAAAACTCAACCAAGAGTACGACCACTTCATTGGCGAGAGTTCCGACAAATGATTCAAAATCCAAAGGGTCGGCGCTGACTCCAAAAACGCCAGCCCCCAAAAGCACTGCTGCTTTTACGCCAACCCCAAAAAGCACTGCCGCTGCTACACCCAAGGCACCAAGCTCTTTTGATGACACGGTTCAAGGGCAACTCAATTCAATACTCGCCAAAGACGGCGAATTGATGCAGCGGGCCAGGTCTTTGGCCATGCAGCAGATGAATGAACGGGGCTTGATCAATAGCTCCCTGGCTGCAGGTGCTGGCACCACTGCAATGATTGACGCGGCATCAAACATTGCCAGCCGTGATGCGCAAATGAAATTTGACGCCAAGCAGGCGGAATTGGAGCGTGCCCAGCAAACATCCATAGCGAACCTGCAACTCAAAGCACAAAAAGATTTGCAAACCATGCAACAAGGCTTTGCCGCCACCCAGGCTCAACTGGATCGGGAACAGCAGACCAAGATGGTTGAGTTGCAGAACAGCTTGGCAAATTCAAATGTGTCAACAGGGTTTGCGACGAATGTGGCAACTGGGACGCTGAACCAGATCAATGCGATTTCGGCAGATGGCAACTTGACGCCGGAGTCCAAAAAGGCGGCGATTGACAACATTATTGGCGCTGCCAATTCAACGATGCAATGGGGTTCAACTTTTTACAGGACGCCTCTGCCACCAATGACCAGCCCAACTGCGCCAGCACCAGCAACGACGACCCCAACGGCACCAGTGATCAATACAACAACGGCTTCGAGTGGATCAGTTGAGCGGGCTTACACACCAGAGCAGCTTGGTGTCCGGTATTGATTGCACGCGCAACTAAGTACACCATGACCAAGATCGTTTGCCGCAAGGCCAAGATGGAGGATGTACCGGCGATTGTTGATCTGGCGGTGGAGTCGGTGTCGAACGACCCGCTGCCTGTGAAGATTGACCGGGATGCGATGGCTGACATGGCCCGCCAGTGTTTGAATCCGGCGCACTTTATGTGGGTGGCTGAGGTGGATGGCAAGGTGGTGGGTGCGGTGGCGGCGCATGTGTCGCAGGGCTTTTGGTTCCACAAGTTGCAAGCCAGTGTGCTGTTGTACTACTCCCGCGTCAATGGTGCTGGGGTGGCGCTGCTGCGTGAGTTTGCCCGTTGGGTGAAGAGCCGCAGCGCAATCAAGATTGCCGTGATGGAGCTGGAGCCTGGGGCTGACCCGAGGCTGGTGAAGTTTTTGAAACGATTGGGTTTTGGGCGCGAGAGCTTGAACCTGTCATACGTGAGGAGTGCAGCATGAGTCGAGTTGTGAAGTCGGTTGGGCGGGCCATTGGCAAGGTG
>JACCDU010952815.1_pt1 | contig 24342 bp, 41 predicted proteins | sample 7446081 | NCBI WGS metagenome assembly JACCDU01 (sample SAMN15323447, study PRJNA562643) | freshwater metagenome | isolation source: river surface water | place: USA:Blue River Watershed | collected 2017-08-17
CTAACGTACTCTCTAATTTACGTAATTTGGATAAAAATTTTTTTGTATCAACTTTTTCCATTATCGCAACACCAGTATACCAACCATCACCATTGTATTTTCTTACTTCAAATATCTTCGCATAAATGTTAGGGTGTTTTTCACTTTTTTCTTTATAGGACATCAATTCATTATAAGACCCAATTTTTAAAACCATATTTGGATTTATTGTTGACCGATATGTAATTTTCTCTCGACCCCTACCCAAGGCTCTTTTTTTCTTTGTTTTGATTTCATCAAGACCCATTACTTGTTTAATCCTATCTATGTTTTCTTGTAGGTTCATTACATATAAATATTATTGGTTCCCAAAGAACGTCCCGGCGTACGGGACCCAAACCCGATACCGGCATAGGAGGTTTACTATTTAGGGGATAGTTTCAAATAATAATACATCCTTTCTGTATCCTTAGATGTGTAATTCAATTGTGCAACCAAATCAAAGCTTACCCATATGTCATTTCCGCTTGTAAGTGCAAACGTGGAAAACAACTGACTAAGATTTATGCTTGGTCTTCCTTTCACCATAATCGACATACCAATTTTCGAATCAATTGATTTTGCGGTGTTAATATCGTTCTTTGTTTTCTTCGGAGTCTTTGACTGAATACCGGACATATTGAATTTAGGTGATGTTACCGTTCCATCCTCAACCCTTGCCATAAACTTGGTCAACAACACCTGACCACTATCCGACGGTCCTGCTCCAACCAATTGTCTGAGGTAACTCAATCTTGCGTATTGGTCCTTATCGTTAATCAAATAATTGTCCTGGTATTCCTGTTGACTATCTATATCGAGGGTTTGAATATAGGTCTTAACCCCATTCTTGGTTAAAAAATAATCAATCAAATGTCCCATCTCATGTTTTGTAATCTCATAGATGGATGAACCAACATACTTTTCGGTATTGTGAATCATTGGTAGGTTGTAATTGATGGTTGTCATATTCACGTTACTAACCCACGCAATTACGGTATTCCTTCCACCCGGTCCACCTATTGAAAGATTGATGTTTTTAATGGTACTTAAAAATGATGGTATTTGTTTAACCACACTCTTCTCCTTATCGGTCTTAAACTTAGCAATCGTTCCCGGATTGGAGAACCATGTGGTATACTCAGTAACACATCTACCAATGACATTACTTATGTCCGACTTAATGGACACCGCCTTCGATCTCTTTGTGGCATCATCCAATGATTTCCACTTATCAAACGCACCGGGGGCAGATGACTTGGATTTACTACAAGTCTGGTCGGATGTCTCCTCACCCTGTTCAATTAATACTCTCTTAACTTGAGATTCTGTAAGTATAATCTTCATAGTTATAATCTATTTGCTCCAAATATTTTATTATACCACGAAGTTGGAATCCTGATACCCATCTTACCACTCTTTCTACTACCAATAACTTTTGTGAAACCTTCGGAAACTTCTCTATCCTCATTGCCAAAATTATCAAGTAATAATTGGAAATAATCTTCGTTGTATGGCATTGTTAATTCATATACATTATCGCTATTAAGAAATTTTTCTGCGGTAACATTATTTCGACCGACCATATCAATAATTTCATCCAAAACCATAATCAAAGCATTAACCTCTTCGGGGTCCAATACGTCATCATCATCTGAATCATCGTATACGTTATCGAAATCCCCATCATCAAGAATGGATGTGTCATACTGTTTCTCAGGTTCTCTAAATGATAATGGTATTTCAGTTTCACCACCACTTTTTAAGTAGACAATTTCATCCTCATCCATACCACCTAAACCAACCTCGTTATACTTGTCAAGTATTAGATCGTATATGTGTGAATCGATTTCCTCATTTACCAATAAAGATATTCTCTTTAATTGTTCTTCTGTTAATATTATTTTCTTAGCCATATTAATATAAATATCCCTGAAAATTTCTGGAAAATTTTAAAACCAATATGGGGGTCTTCCCCTTTTTACCAAAAAATTTCTGGAAAAATTTCAGTCGTGGCATTGACCCCCCTCCAGTACAATCCAAAACCCCCCTATATAAGGGGGGATACGGGGAGGGGGGAGGGGGTAACCCCTCCTATGGGTAGGATAGGGGGTAGGGATAAAAAAAAGACCCCTCCGTAGAGGGGTCATATCTTCGATTTAAGAGACCTTCTAACATTCTCCCGTTAGGATATACTTCGTGTGGTTTAAAGTTATCTCGTGGAGGTTATTGAGGTTTACCACTTGGTAATTGAGGACATTGTTCGAAACTATCAACCACTCCTCAAACAACTTCTTTTCTATCGGGTCTCCGTTGAACTTGTATTCACTCTTAGGAGGAACACTATCAAACCACTCGTACTTTAAGTAGTATCTGTTGTACTTGGAATTAAACCCTAAGAAAGAATTGAGGTGGGTATCGAAGATTCGGTTTTGACTAACCTTAAAATCGGGTTCAGTCTTTTGTCTTCTCTTCTCATACTCCATACCTACAAGTACACGGGTCTTAGTGAACTTAGAGACCTTCTCATAGTACTGATTAAGTCCTTTTCTACCCCCTTTGTTCATCTTAGGTTCAGTGACCATAAACAAGTGAGAGAACGAAACTGAGGGGTCTAAGGTGTTTGTCAATTTGATGAACTCCTTACGGGTAATTGTCATTTCATTAGTAACCATAACATTAATTTTTAAAGTGTTAAACAATACCCAAAGGTAGTAATTTATTTTTATAAAACAACACATTCATTTTATTTTTTTTCACAAATTATTTGACATTTTTTTTCGTCCCGTCAGGATAGTAATGTACTGGAGTTGGTTGAGAGGTGAATTAAAATTTTTTTGAATTTCAAAAATAATGTACTGGAGTTGTTTTGTGAGGTGAATTTAAATTTTCTTGAATTTAAAAAATAATGTACTGGATTTGAAATAATTTTTGGTATTATAAATAAAATGATTATATTTGTATGTGGATAACGGTGTCCACCCTTAATGTTAATGTTATGAATATCAGAATGATTACCCTTGAATCCGTTGGTATGGTTTACGATTTAGAGACCAAAAATACCTACCCCCTTTTCCAAGACGGAACAATCGACTTTGAGAATCCCACACACATTACCGAAGTTTGTTACGATGGTTTTGAAAATATAGATGTGGATGATGTCCAAAGTTTGAGTGACTTAGGAATCAGTGTCGTCTTCGATATGAAGGTTGAGTTCGTATAAAATGTGGAGGTTTCGACCTCCATTTTTTTTGAACCTTCCTGAAAAGATGTACTGGAGTTGGTCAAAATAAAACGATAATTTTTTTGGATTATTTTCTGAACCTGAGAAATGATGTACTGGAATTGTTGGGTGTCGGTGTGAAAGACAAATTTAAAAACTGTCGAATTCAGAAAATGATGTACTGGAATTTTAGATAATGATGACAACCGTGTGTTCCCCGTCATACAGGAAATGGTGTACTGGAATTGAAATATATTTGTGTATAACGATATTACTTTGTATATTCGTACATTGTTTCACTTAAATGTTAATGTTATGGTTACTGTTGTTATCTCTTGTCAGTATTATGAGAATTATTCAGACACTTCTACCCCTCATTGGAAACCGAAGGGTGGTCACGAGTTCGTCTTTCGTGTGGATTCCGATTGGGTCATGTATGGGGAGGAGAGGTTGAAAGAGGTCATGTTCGAGGTCATCGGTGGGTTGTGTTCCGATTTTGTCCGTTACGAGTATATTTCCCATGAGGTCAAGTTCTTCGACCCCGTGGACATCACGGACAAGGTCAATACCTTGTTGGAAAATGTGGGAGTTTAACTCCCATTTTTTTTGTTCCTTCCTGAAAAGATGTACTGGAATTGTTTTGTGAGATGAATTTAAATTTTCTTGAATTTAAAAAATAATGTACTGGATTTGAGATTTATTTGTGTATAACAATTTTACTTTGTATATTCGTGTATTGTTTAATCCTTAAATGTTAATGTTATGTTAGTTACTAAAGTTTCGTCGTTAACGGGTATCAGTCATACAATGGACTTGAATGTTACCCAAGAACAACTCAATCGTTACGAGATTGGGTTGGGGTTGATTCAGGACATCTTTCCTCAACTATCGTGTGAGGATAGGGAGTTCATCAAGACGGGTATCACCCCCGAAGAGTGGGAGAAGATATTCGGAGTAATGGAGGTTGATTAACCTCCATTTTTTTTTGGTCGGGACGGAATAGATGTACTGGAACCTGCGCCGAAGAAAAAACAAAATTAAAAATTTTAAAAAAGTATGTACTGGAGTACCAATTCCAGTAAATGTAAATTCACCGTCAGGTTCCTGAGAAAAAAGTTTGTTCTGGATGCGAAAAAGATTTGGTTGTAAAATAATTTTAATTGTATATTTGTACAACACTAAACACATAAACAAAATGAATGACAAGAACATCAGTAGAGTATTACTCATCCTATTCATCGGAAGTATCTACCTCATCGGTTTCGGAATCCACTCAATTTCCGTATTACACTATTTCGTCAATGGGTTAATGATAACCTGTTTGGGTGTATTCATATTCCTATTTTGGTTAGTAGTATATTTGGATTGGAAACGAGGGTAACCTTGTTCCACCCAACATCCCCAACAACCCTACGAGAAATCGTGGGGTTTTTTATTTCCATCCGTCCACGGAATATATGTACTGGAATTTAAATGTTTAAAAAAAATGTGACAATTTGTTTTGATATGTGAAAACGGAGTCATACTTTTGTATTGTCATTTTGATACAAGGGTTTTACTAATGTTTGGTTTGTGTTGTTCATAATGTGTGTGTTAATTTTATGGTGAGTTAAACAATCGAGAAAGGGAGACGAAAGTCTCCTTTTTTTGTGCCCAGACTTTTCGGTATTACAAGAACTAGGACCAGGCGCTGTACCGGGCTGTGCGCCATGTACTGGAAATGTTAAGTGACTGGTTATCAAAGGTGTCATACAATTCCAGTACATGTATACACTGGTGCACTGGTGAATTTAAACCAGTGTCTTACGATTCCAGTACATGTTATCTCTGGTGCACTGGTGAATTTAAACCAGTGTTGTTGTTAGTCCAGTACATAAAAAAATAATCGACAGGTATGAAAAAAAAAGTTTGGTAAAATGAAATCTTTATTTTATATTTGTTTCATACTAATCACTAACACCTATGGAAACAATTATCAATGATGTCTCACTTATGAACGGAACCGAGACCACACTATTCTCCTTTTGGTTTATCTGTGTTATCTCCTTCTACTTTATCCTAATGTCAAGTATGGGGGTTTACCTATACGAATGGATAAGAGGTAAGTTCTCTAAGAAGTAACTAAGTCCCCTCACAACGAGGGGATTTTTAAATTCTGAGATGGAAACAATGTACTGGAATCTAAAAAAGTTTTGTAAAATGAAATAGTTGTTATATTTTCGTATTCACTAAAACACAAAATAAAATGGAAATCACAATCGAAAAAAGAAAAAGGGGTAGACCTCGTAAAGTAACGACAAATGAAATGGTACTAATTCAACCAAAATCAGTCGTCAAACAAAAAAAGTTGGAGGATAAAATACTGGAAATAAAGGACATTATCCAAGAACACAAAGTTCGACACAAAAGAGATATGGAAGTTTTTTACGGTAGGGTTGAGAAGTTAAAAAATAAACTGGAGGGGGAACACATTAAAATTGTTGAACACTACGAATGTCAGTTGGAAGACCTAACAACAGAAATCGTTAAGGATAGAACAAAAGAGTATCAAGACGGAATGATATTTGTTAAAGGGGACACAATCGGAATCATAACAAACGAACTTCAAAAGTCTTGGTATAGTGAAGATTATTATTTCAATTTCAAAAAGATTATTACAACGGGTATTGGAAATAAAACGGGTTACTTTTATTTATCCAATAGTTCGAAGATTGAGGTGTTGTGTCACATATCAAAGTTTAAACAGAGATGTAAAGAACACGGACTAAATCCAACATTCAATAAAAAGACTTGTGTTTTATTATACGAGAGAATGTACGGAACAAAATTTGATGAAGGTGAATTCCAATATTCTTTACTGGAAAAATATGGGTTAGTAACAAGATAGTTTTGTGTGGTGAGTTAAACAATCAAATCAAGGGGTGGTAATACATCCCTTTTTTTGTGTCTTACAATTCTTGGGCCCGGGCTAAATGCAGCTGTTATGTACTGGAACGGTATTACAAATCCAGTACATTCATCTGATGGTCAACAACGAAAAAAAAAATTAAAAAAAAGTTTTGGAAAATGGAATAATTGTTATAATTTTGTACACACTAAACAATTAATGAAATGAAAGAAATGTTCACCACACTTAGAGATGTCTACAAGGAAGACCCTAAGGAATTTTTTACCACATTACTATTTGGAGTCTTTATGTTCTTCTTTACTTGGTTTATGTTTTGGTTCTACGGAACTTTTTGTTACGATATGTAAAATCTAAGACTATGACAAGACACGAAGATGGTTCAGTTTCATACGAACCTTACGAAAAAATCTCAACAAAAGAATGGTTCCGTACTATACTGGAACTAATAGTGATTACACCTTTAATTTTTTATACCTTATGGAAAACAAGAAAATCGTAGAGTGTAGAATTACACCACCGAAGGGTTTGTTTGAAATTGACAACCTACCCAAAATTTTCGTCAAACTCGAAGGAGAAACGGACGAGAGATATGTACTGGAATTTTATCCCGATGAGATTTCATTTAGCCCCGAAGAAGTAATTGGAAAAACAATTATCGAGGTTCACAATTTGAAGTTTAGAAAAGATAAAGTATATTTACAATCGAATGAACGGATATACTATGTTTAAGGAACTACTGACCTACCAAAAACAAAACATTGGTAAACGAATCAGAATTATCTCAATGATAGACCCGTTCCCCATACCGAGTGGGACGATGGGAATAATTACTGGAGTTGATGACATTGGTCAATACCAAGTGAATTGGGACAACGGGAGTACCCTCTCTGTAATACCTGACGAAGATGAGTACGAGATTTTCGGAGATGGTGAAGGGGGAGAAACTGTACTGGAATTGAAATAATTTTGGTAAAATAAAAAAAGAGTTATATATTTGTATCATTAAGTTTAACTATAAAAAAAAATGTTATGAGAGTAAAATTAAGTTATTATGGTAGTGGTAGTACAACACTTGTAAACATGGACAGATTTACCACGATGTATCAGACAACTGACAACCGAAGTGGTAAGTTATTTACAAAGATTCATTTCTCTGAATCCAACTTTATTATGGTGGAAGAAAGTCCACAAGAAATTGAGGAAATTATGGATTTGATTGAGGGTGGTGGTACACAAGAAGTGGAATGGAAAGTTCCGACGATTGATGAAAGATTTGAAAGACAATCATTTCAACCAAGACCTCAAAGACAATACCAACAACCAAGAGAGAGAAGTTACAACAATCATGGTACACCTAATTACAATAGGTGGTAAGAATAGGAATTTGTTTTGGGTGTTTAGTAAGTTCCGACCCTCGTCGTATGACGGGGGTTTTTTTTGTATTACACTTTCCCGTGAATTCACCGAGATGGAAAACTGTACTGGAATTATATTTTATTTTGTGTATAACAATTATAGTTGTATATTTGTATAACACTAAAACCAAAATAAAATGAAAGTAAAAATAGTAGTTAGTGGGTTTGGATATTTTATTGACCCTGAAAAAGATGTCGAACTTAATGATGTCCAGTATAAGAACCTCGATGTATCAATTCAAAAATTAAGAGAAAAAGACTTATTAGTTTATGGAGTTGGTTACAAATTTTCGTGTGATGAAAATGGTTTTATTTTGTTTGATGAAACAATGGTAAGAGTATTCAACGGAATCAATCATCAAATTACACAACAAGAAAAGAAAATAACGACCTTAACAAATAAGATAAACAAGTTCAAAGAAACATTTAATAAAATTTTAAATTAAATTATGAATAACCTTTTTAGTTAACTGTACTGGAATGGTCATAACAGATTAAAATTTAAAATTTGAATTCAGGAAATTATGTACTGGAATAAACGGATGTCCTATAAGTCCAGTACATTTTTTCTATGGACGAATTTTTAAATTTTCTTCTCAAAAAAAAGTTGTTCTGGAATAAAGATTTATTTGTGATAAAACAAATCTCTTTGTATATTTGGGTATCGATTCACCAAAACAACAAAACTATGAAAAATGGTATTTTAATTGACCCGACGATGAGGACAATCGAATGGGTGGAAGTAAAAGATTTTAAAAACATTTACACTCACTTAAAGTGTGAACTTTTCGAATGTGTGGACATTGATGAGGTAAACACGATTTATGTGGATGAGGAGTTTCATTACAAAGACGGGAATGAGTGGTTTCATTTCGAGGGTACTCATACACCTATCAAAGGTCGTGGGTTGATTCTTGGGAACGACGACGAAACGGGAGAGAGTTGTGATTGTACTTTTTCAATCCAACATGTACAAAAGAAAGTCCGTTTCATGGATTCCTTCGAAGTCGTGATGAAATCAAAATTAGGACTATTGGTTTAATGTTTCATTTTTAGGTTGATTTTGTTAAAGGGGTGGGAGTTTCTTCCACCTTTTTTTTTTGTCCAAGAAATTTCCTGACTGTGACTCAGGAAAAGTGTACTGGAATGGATGTTCGTTTCACGTGGAACAATGTATTACTCCAGTACAGTTTTCCATCGAGGAAAATTTAAAAATTCACCTCAAAAAAAGTTTGTTCTGGAATACAGATTTATTTGTGATAAAACAAAAGTATTCGTATATTCGTGTATTGTTTAACATAAACCCCATAATGAAATGGATAATGAAACTAAAAAATTGATTGACCACATTCGGACTACGAACGATGTGGAAAAATTGGAAACCACAATTTCGATGTTGATGTTTGGTTGGGTAATTGACGATGACCAAAGAAGTCAGTACGAACCTTTGATTGAGATTTCTCAAAACCGATTGAGAATGTTGATGATTATCAAAGGTGAATCCCACCCACTTTGTGACTTGGACTTAAAAAGAGACAAGAAGAAAATTGAGATGTCAGTAATGATGTCGATAATGGAATCAAAGAGACAAACCGATATGAGTATGTTAGACTTAATGTCGATGAATTGATTTCCCCTATGTAGTAACCGAAAGACCTCAACGAAAGTTGGGGTTTTTTTATGTCCGAACATTTCTACCGTGGACCTGGACAAAAAATGTACTGGAACGGCGCTGATCAAATTTAAAATTTGAATTTAAATTCTGTGAAAAATGTACTGGAATTGGTTCCACGTGGAACAATGTAATACTCCAGTACACTTTTCCATCGGGGGACTCCAAATTTTTTCACCAAAAAAAGGTTGTTCTGGAATTAAAATAAATTAGGTAAAATAGTATTGATGTAATATAATTTTGTATATTTGTGTATTGTTTAACTAAAACCCATAATGAAATGGAAACAAAAGTAAAAGAAGTTATCTATGTGAATGACAAAGAAATGGAAAAGGTTTTTATGGAATTAGAAACCCGTTCGGTTATTCCGTTCCTGTTCGTAACTATCAAAAGTGATAGTCCACAGGAGTTCGTAAAGAAGTCCAAAGAGGACGGAAGTACAAATCCTTATTGGAAACAAATCGTTAAGGAAAGTTCTAAAACTTATCGTTTGGTTGTGAACTACAAGGAAAGAGTTGAAAACGAATTGAAGAAGGAAGGAAAGTCGATTGAGGATTATAGTCAAGGAAAGTTGAAAGGAAAGAAACATATTTCCAAATCAATCCTAACTGACCTTGAAACCGAAACCGAAAGATATGTGATGTTGGAGTACTTTGTGAATAGTCCTATTAAGGGTATTACGAAATACTACCACGAAGGTAACGAATTGGATAAGACGATTTTGTCGAAGTGGATAACCTACTACAACAAGTCGTATGACAATCAAGGTACGGACAAACCGATAACACCTATTACACCTTTCATCAAGAACATTACTCAATTAAATGTGGACGGAGTGATATACAAAAAGAGGTAATACAAAGGGGGGAAGAAATTCCCCCTTTTAAAATTCACCGAACCTAATTTATGTACTGGACTAACCCCATAAAAAATTCACAGAATTCAGACGGGAAGAAGTGTACTGGAATTAAAATAGGTTTTGGTAATACGAATTAAAATGGTATCTTTGTTATATTATTAAACCAAAATATATCTAAAATGAACACACAAGAAAAAGAAAAGGTAACGGAAGTTGTTAAAGGAATGATTGTCGACCGAATAACCGAGATGACGGAAGATATGTCTAACCACGACTTTGTTGAGAATGTAATGGATAGACTCGAAGGAGAGGGAATTGTACTGGATTTTGAAAACGAAGAAGTCCAAGAAGAAATTTCCGAACTTATTGGAAAACAAGTTTTACCCCTACTATTAAAAATAATGGAATGGGGAATAGGAAAAGAATTACCCAAGTTAAGTTAAACAATATAAAAGTTCCCCCACTTTTAGTCCCAACAGAAATGTTGGGATTTTTTTTTGGTTGTGTAAAAAAATTTCTGTGAATTCTGAGATGGTAAAAGTGTACTGGAATTATTGGTAAAAGGTTGTATGACAATTCCAGTAAAGTATTACAGTCGGGACCGGGACGAGAGATAAAAATAAATTTGTTTGGTATTAATAAAATTGGTATATTTGTTTATTGTAAAACTAAAACACACACTCTATGAAAGAAGTTAAAATTGAAGACCTTATTAAGGTACTTGAAGAACAAGTAAAAAAGGGAGTTACCAAATTACAGATTAAGGGTACATTAGTTTCACCACAAGACGGAAACTTAATTATTTTATCCACCGAAAAACAAATGTAAAATGAAAAAGTACGAACTTAAAGTTGAACACGACGACGACCCGATGAACCCACGAAGGGAATGGGATAACTTAGGTACGATGGTATGTTTTCACTCACGATACGACCTTGGTGACAAGACCGATTATAGAAGTCAAGACTTTGAAAGTTGGGAAGAATTGGAAGAAGGTATACTGGAAAATGAAGGTGAGGTTGTGATGTTACCTTTGTACTTATACGACCACAGTGGAATTACAATTAGTACAAAACCTTTTGGTTGTAATTGGGATTCAGGAAAAGTTGGGATTATCTTTGTATCGAAACACAAGATAAATAAGGAAGGTATAGATGGTAGTAAAGTACTGGAGTACTTGGAAAACGAAGTTAAAACTTACGATTCATATTTGAGGGGTGAAGTTTATCAATACCGAGTTTATGAAATAGAAACTTGTAGTTTAGGACACGAACACAGAACATTGGTTGAAATTTGTGGAGGATACTTTGATGAAGAACAATGTGAGGAAGAAGGAAAAAGTGTGTTGAACAGTTTACTGGAATTAGTCCCTTCATAACGAGGGGACGAATTCACCTGTACAAGTGTACTGGAATTAAAATAAATTTGGATAAAAAAATATAATCAGTTATATTTGGGTATTGTTTAACATTAATAAAAATCAAAATGAAATTAGAAGTATTACAAAAACAGGAACTTTGGATGAGGGAGTCAGTAGAGTTCACAATGGAGGACGGAACTAAAAAACAGGGTTATCGAATTAACTATGTTCGATACTTGGAAGATGGTGAAACCCTCGAAGATATTGATGAGGAACAGGAGTTCAATGATGTTGTTGGTGGAAGTGTGGTTCCGATAAATGTAGATGAGGACTACAACGAAATCAACGATGAGGAAATAGGGGATGAGGATATTGAAATGTTTAATCCGACATTCTACATAGGTGATGTAGATGGGAAACCGATAGAATAGTAATCATAGTTTATATTGGGTTAAAGGGGTGGAAGTTTCTTCCACCTTTTTTTTTTGAATTCACCTGTACAAGTGTACTGGAATCCGAGTGTATTACTTGGGAGGGTTGTAATACTCCAGTACACTTTTACCTGTTTGCACTGGGCTGATCAGGTCGTGGAAAAAATTAATTAATTTCTTTTAAAAAAATGTTTGTGTAATATCGAAAATTAAACTATCTTTGTTAAAAGTTTATTATTCACCATAAAAATTAAATCAGATGGAAAATCACATCGAAAAATTGTTAGACCAAACTAAATTAAATTGGTCAGTTCGTACAGAAGGTATCCAAACAAGTTCAGGAATTATCATCCCTGACAAAATTGGAATTGTTCGTGAAGATAACAACACGATTTTAGGGATTCATTCAAGTGGATATTCACCCTACCAAAATGAACAGATGATGGAATTGTTGTTCAAAGTTTCTCACACGACAGGTATGGAAATTCATTCAGGTGGTCAGTTCGGTGGTGGACAGAAAGTTTTTGTTCAGTTAAAATCAGACGACCTTAAATTGGGTACTGACAGAATCGAGGGATACATTACTGGAATTAACTCCTTTGATGGTTCCACAAGTTTATCATTCGGACCTAGTTCCAAAACTATCAGTTGTTCAAATACCTTTTGGGGTGTATATCGTGATTTGAACAACAAAGTAAGACACACGAAGTCGTTGGAAATTAAGGTGGAGGAAATCGTTTCACAAATTAGAAAAGTTGAACATCAGGAAAGAGTGATGTTCGATGACATCGTTAAATTATCCGACACAAGATTCGATGATGTTATTCAAGATAGTGTAATTAGAAAACTATTCAACATCGAAAAAGGTGTGGACTTTAAAGATGAGAAACAACTTTCGAGTGTAACCCGTAATAAGTTGTCAAGATTCTATGTGGACTTGAACGGAGAAATTCAAGAGAAGGGTGATAACCTTTGGGGATTGTTTAGTGGTGTAACCAAGTACACAACACACTCAATAGGTAAGGGTGACAATTCCGAAAACAAAATGTTCGGTACATACGGAAATCGTGAAAGAGAAATCTTCAAAGATTTAGTTGAGTTGGTGTAATACCAACTGATTGGTTAAGGTGAGACCCTATCGAGAAATCGGTAGGGTTTTTTTATTACCAGTTTTTATCCAGGTGCAACTGGTGAAAAGTGTACTGGAATTAGTTGTAATACTCCAGTATACTTTTACAGTGATCCGGGCTACGAATTCTGTGAAAAAAAAGATTGTTCTGGATTGAAAATTAATTTGTATAAAATAATATAATCTGTTATATTTGGGTATTGTTTCACTTTAACACATATTTGTTATGTCTAAATTAACTGTTTTTCAAGAAGTTGAATTTTCAATGGACGATTTGTCCAAAGATGTGTATTTTGAACTCCCTGAGGATATTGACGAATGGTCAATTTTTGGTGAGGAGATTTTAGAGGAGATTTTTGAAGTTATCCAAAAATCCGATTGGTTTGTTCAAGGTAACAAAACTGAGGGTATCTTAACTATCGGTGAACGAATCGATAATGGGGTACAGTTTGGTTGGAATATCAATCTCGATTGGAAGTCGATTACGATGGGGAGTGATTGGGACACAGACACGGAAGAGGAGTACGAAAGAAATTTCTTTCTCACACTCGAATTTCATAGGTGGGTACTAACTCCACAATAAGAAGGAACAAAATCCTCCTACGAAAGTGGGAGGTTTTTTTATGATCAGTTTTTTTACCTGGTGCAAACAGGTGAAAAGTGTACTGGAATTAAATTAAATTTGGATTAAAATAGTATTAGTTATATATTTGTTTAAACTAAAACACTCACAAAATGGAAAAGGTAACCAATTACAAAAACTTTTGTTGTTTCGATTACGAAAGTGAACCCTCCCCGAAATTTCAATTAGGGGATGTATTGTTCAAAAATTATACTGGAGAAGAACCTGAAATAGGTGTTGTCATACAAACATTTGGGGATGGGGATTTCCGTACCGATATGTGGGGAATGTCTTATGAGTCCGAAGTCCGTCCAGCTACTATACTGGAAATCAAAGAATATCGACCAAAGTTGATGGATAGTTTGGTAATATCGTAAAACTATAATATCTTTGTATAAACTAAAACACAATAAAATGAGTACACAAACAAAACCTGACACATTAAGTCATTGGACAGGTGTCGCTAAAAAAGTATTGGAAGGTAAAACGATTGTGGAAGTTCGTTATATGAACGACCAAGAAATGGAAATGATGGGTTGGTATTCAAGACCAATTTGTTTTTTCTTAAATGATGGAACCACCTGTCTCCTATCCCAAGATGAAGAAGGGAATGATGGTGGAGTTTTATTCTATGATGAAAATGGTGTATTACCTACACTTTAAATTTTAAGATATGAGTAAGTCCATCAAAGAATATAAAGTAGTATATGGTTCGTCTCCTTCTGATTTAACTCAGAAGGTGATGGAAAATATACTGGAGGGTTTTGAACCAATGGGTTCACACCAAGTTGTTGTAAGACACATACAGAATAGGTATCGTGGAGACCAACACATAGATAGTCAACACGAGTTGGAGTATTCACAGACTCTAATGAAGGTTGAAAATGTACTGGAATTAAAATAAGTATAGTAAAATAAAAAAATAGTTTTATATTTGTATTGTTAAAACAAACTCAAAATGAAAAAGAAAACAAAACACACTTTGTTGGTTGGTGAGGGAGTTCACCAACACACACTCTACGGAAACTTTCTTATCGAAGAAGAGAAGAAAGATTTTGTGAACCTATCTGTTAAGGAAGATAGTTTACTTAAACACGAACAACCTGATGGGAGTTTTGGTGAACACGAAACCTTAAAGATTGTAAAAGGAAAGTATCGAATGGGGAAACAAGTCGAGTACAATCCATTTGAAGGAAGTGTAACAAGAGTTTGGGACTAATGGCGAACCCATTAATTCATTCCAAATCTTCGGTGAAGAGATGGGGTGGGAAGGTGGAAGATTACCTTCCGATACACGAATTAATTGATAGTCCCAAAATGACTATGAACAACAACTCAGCGAGGTTGATGACACACAACACTTGGTTCGCGTATTACATAGTACCAAAAATCTTCGGATACAACATTACCAACTCTGATGGTAAAAGTGTTGATGTGGTAGATGTCGCGATGTTACATATCGCTGAGGACTTTCGTATGAAGTTCGTACCAACTCCACAGGATTACTTACAACACTTACAAGTCCAACCCTGGATGAATAATGGGGTGAAGGAATTGGATACCGAAGAAGGAAGATTTATTGTTCAACAACTAAACGAAAAATTACATTATGAACGAAATAATTGAATTGTGGAAAAAACTTGACATTACCAAAGGTGAATTCATTTTCTCTTGTGGTGGTGATAGTATGAACGAAACCGAATTTAGGTTTTGGAACTCAAAGAATGAGGAAGTTGAAGATAGTGAACTTGAAAATTACTTTGAAAGTCAAGTCTATAAAGAAGTAGATTTCTACGAAGTATCCGATGGACACTATATGGGTGAGTTTGGAACGGTGATAATTGTACTGGAAGAAGATGATGACGAACCTTATTTCTCGTATGACAAAGAATCCCAAAGTGAGTATGAAGAGAGATTATCGGAAGTAATGAAGTACGAACTTACAGATGATGAAGTGAAATTCATTACAGAAAAGGTACAAAGTATTGTCGGTGGTGAAGATGGTCAGGCGATTAACTACAAAGGGGATTGTCTTCTATCTGATGAAGAAGTAGAACTTTCTGAAAAGTTATTAGATAACTTATGGAATACCGCTGGTGATTACGAGTTTGAAAATGCTGATGGTGAACCCCAAGAATGGTTTGTCTTCACAACAAGTATTGATGAAGAAGATGAAATTATCATTGAGGATAATAAACTATCGGTGGAAGTACAAAGAACCTATTATCAACTAAAAGAAGACTAAAATGAAAATCATAATTAGTAACCACGCTTTTGACTACAACTTGGGAGTAAGATTGTTAAGGTCAAAACATAGAGAGTGTCCCGATTGGATTGACCTAAAAGATATTTGGGAAGAAATCAATCCTGTAACTTTCAAAGAAGTTGTTAAGACATTTAAGAATGTCGAAGAACGAAGAATCGCGATCGGGTGTATTGGTATTACAAACATTACTGAGGAAATTAAACCTGTATTGGTTAAAAGTGAAACCTTAAAGAAACGAACTATTTGGGTTCGACCTAATGGTGAGATGTTCTCAAAGGAGTATGATGATACCTACGAACTTTGGAAAGTGAAGGGGGAAGATTTACTGGAGGGTACTGAAAGAAGATGGGGTATTGATGATGTGTACTTTATTAAATTTAAGGATACCTCAACCGATAGGGAGTATATGTTGTGGATTGACAGGGATAGTGTCGCTCGGGTGAATAATCAACAAAACTATTTTTCTCACGATATGAGAGAGAAAATTACCCCGATTGATTGTGTCGCTTGGACTATTCAAACAGATGTCCCAAAGGGTGAAATTAAACGAATTATTAGACAGGGTGATTGTATTTTAATCGAACCCAAGTCTGATAAGGTAGGAAGTATAAGACACTTAACAAGAAGTGAATATCTTGATTTGTTAGTGTTAGAGAGTTAGTGTTTTAGTGTTTTGTGTTTAATAGTGAAGAAAGAGTCCGAAAGGACTCTTTTTTTTGTCCTATGAATTTGCGCGCACTGGAGCTGCACTAGTCAAAAGTGTACTGGAATTATGTAACTACTTGATTATCAATATATCTTTATTTTCCAGTATACATTTACCTGGTTGCAACAGCAGCGCAACTAGTAAATTTGAATTTTGCGCGCAGCTGCAGCGCTGTTCCTAATGTACTGGAATTAAAATATCTAAAAAAATAATTTGGTTTTAGTATTTTATAGTAGTATATTTGTTCACACTAAAAAACAAACACTATGGAAACCGAAGTTTATGTACAAGTAACCGCATTTGATAAGAACTCGAATGACAATTTTGGGAGAACTATCGTCGCAGACAACAAGGAAAGTTTCAACCTACAAGTTGAGGAATTTGAATCTATGATTCCCTTCACTAGATATTATGTTACTATGGTAAGTGACGATGTTTTGACTCCAGAACAGGAATCAATTATTGAGGATTATGAAGTAGATTAATAAAATAAAAAACACACTCACATGAAATTTACTACAGTTAAAGAAGCTAAAAGGTTAACAGGGTTAACCTACCTAGCAAAATGTAACCACACGGCTAAGCATAAGAAAGCTTACAAGTACGACGAACTTGTTTATTCACTATACTTAGCTCCCGCGAAGTTATCGGGTTACGAAGTTTGTCCGATGCGAACGAAGGAATGTACAAAGTTATGTCTACACGAATCGGGGGTGAACTCCATGAGCATGAACGGAGACCAAATCAATCAATCACGGATTACAAAAACGAAACTGTTCTTTGAACATCGACAGTTCTTTATGGAATGGATGATTCACGAAATTAATTTCTTTAAAAAGAAAGCTGAGAAATTAGGGTACAACTTTTCCGTTCGATTGAATAATACATCCGATATTAATCCTGAAAGCTTTTACATCAAACAGGGAGACAGCAGCATTAATATACTGGAATTGTTTCCCGATGTACAATTCTATGATTACACTAAGGTGTTGAATAGAATTAATTTAAAAAAGAAGTACAAAAATTACGACCTAACTTTTTCTTTCAGTGGAACCAATATCGACGAAGTAATGAAAGCGTTCCAAAGTAAGACACGCGTAGCTGTTGTATTCAAAGAAGTACCCAAAATGTTTTGGGATAAGAAAGTTATCGACGGTGACAAATATGATATGAGGTATTACGACCCTAAAAATGTTGTTGTCGGATTGAAGTTCAAAAAGGTCAGAACCAAATTAACAGAAAGCTCCTTCGTAATTTAACGGGGGAGCTGCACTGTTAAAAGTGTACTGGAATTAAAAAAGATTTGGTATTAAAGTATAAATTGATTACTTTTACATAAACATAAAAAACACAGTTATGGGAACACGATCAACTTACCGTGTCATCGAACAGTACACGGACGAAAGAAAAAACAAAGTAGTTAACGAAGAAATCTGTTTAATGTATCTACAGTTCGACGGATACCCATCGGGTCATCCAAGTGAAACAGCTAAGTGGCTAGCAAGTGGAACAGTGGTGAACGGCTTCGGTGCCAATGAAAAGAGATTAATTTTCAATGGGGCTGGCTGTTTAGCTGCACAGTTAGTTCACAAATACAAGGACGGAGCTGGTGGGTGTTATTTACACAGTTTAAAATCTCGTGGAAAATGTTGGGAGGATTACCTTTATGATATTATTGTAAAGGAGGATGCCTCAATCGAATTCGTTTGTTACGAGAACGGAAGAAAAAAGACAGAAGTCTTTCGTGGTAATCCCGCAGACTTCGTATTACATTACGGTAAAAAACAAGTAGTATGAAAAATCATAGAGTAAGATTCAACCTGGGTAAAGGTGAGAACTATATGAAGTGGAAAGTTGAATACAATACTGGAAGGGTGGAATATTATCACCCTTCCGAAGTTCAACTAATATTGCATGGATGCACATTGAAGAACAACCGAAGGGCCGCCCAAAGAATATATACTGGAGAGACCACAAAGGTGGTATGTGCCCATGTACTTTGTGAAAGGGTTGAAGTGTTGACGGAGGAATTTCTTCCTGAAACCACATCACATATCAAATATAATCCACGAGTTCTACCGTTTTGGAACTTGGACGGGATGAATGTTGACGGCAACGAGTACAAAGAATTGTTCACAGTAGATTATAAACTCTTTCTAAAGTAATGGATATAACATACATCAAACAGAGAATTGAATTCTTGAAGTCGTTAAAGCTTCCACTACTTAACAAACGAAGTAGAGCTTATAAGGATTGGAAAGAAGAAATAAAAAGATTAAATCATTTGTTAAAATAAAATTATTATAATACCTTTGTACCACATTAAACAAATAAACAAATGAAAGTAAAAGAACTCTACAGAAGTAAACTCCATGTCCGAGATAAATCTCACGATATGTGTATTGTCGAATGGAGTAACGGTCATCAAGGTGTCAAATTGAAAATGACCTATGAGTGTTACAACGCTCACGAACGATTTGCGGGTGAACTATGGGTCGGTGGTAAATGGGAACACACAGTTACTCTAATGGACTTGAAGGAAGATGTCGAGAAGGCGATGTACATTCAAGACAGTGACAGACGCGCAGACCGTGCGGAAAAACTATTTGAAAAAGGAAAAGTATTATTTAACATCATAAATTTCTAAGTCATGGGATTAGATATGTATCTCTCAAAAAAGACCTATGTAAAACAATGGTCACACAACAAACCTGAAGACCAATACGAAGTATCGGTTAAAAGAGGTGGGGTAACTTACCCAAACATCAAACCTGAACGGGTGTCTTACATCACGGAGGAAATTATGTACTGGAGAAAAGCTAACCAAATACACGGTTGGTTCTGTAATAATTGTGAGGAAAGAATACCTGATGTGAGGTATGATGTGACAAGAGAAGATTTACAGAACCTACTCGAAACTTGTGAAAAGGTATTGGGTATCTTAAATAAATCCGAAAAGAAAACCTTACAGGTAGTTGGTGGTTGGAAAGGTGGTGAACAATATATGGTAGATCACGAGGTATATGACACCACAGATGAAATTATGGAACTACTTCCACCAACACAGGGGTTCTTCTTTGGTTCGGATAACATCGATGATTGGTACAAACAAAACATCGAGGAAACCATCACCACATTGAAAGAGGAATTATCATCCTCCACTGAAGGTTACGGTTCCGATTACGAATACTACGCTTCTTGGTAATATTAATCACGGGGGTACTTCGGTATCCCCTTAATTTAACTCTTATGGAAAAGAAATTAAAAGTAATCCCAAGCAAATTCAAAACCGATTTGACATTCAACGAGTGGGCTAAGCTACTCAAGGTTTCATCAATGTACGAAGAAAAGACTCCGTACTATACTGGAAATCTAAGTAAGTTAGATGCCAGTTCAAAATTCCCCTTATATGAATCCGTGGATTCATTAAGTCCAAAAGTTTCATTATTTAAAAAATTAAAAACAACAATAAAGTTATGGCGAGAGAAAACAAGTTAACTGAAGGAGTATTCACAGGGATTGTGGGTACTCGAGAGAGAATTAGTTCATACGACTCATTTTTGAATACGATGGACAGTAAGAGTCCTGACACCAAGAAGTGGGTTAAGAAGTACCGTGACCACATCAACAAGAACAAGCAAAAGTTCCAAAACTTAGCTAAGCTCGAGGAGGTAATCATGCAGCTCAAGAGTAAGGAAAGTGTACTGGAAAACATTAAGCTGTCGTTGGTTCGTGAGTACATCTATGCGAGAGCCTTATTCTACAGGGAAGGTAAAGGAACCAAAGACATCCGTGTAATCGTGGAGAAGACGGACATAGTTGGGGACGACCTTCGTTTATTGGTAAAGACTCCATCGTTCCTTGAGAAAGCGAAAGAGAAGTTGGAGGCAGCAATGGATAAGGAAATCGAGGATAACATCCGACTAATTGAAGATATATTCTAAATAAATTTGGAATATTCTAAATGATTGTTTAACTTCACCTAAAATTAATACTTATGGATTACTCTAGTAAAATACTTGAAATGAGGGACAATATACATCGAGATATTGTTCAGGAGGCGACCGTTCGAAACGCGGTAAACGGTAATGGATCCAATGGGGTTCTATTATTCAAGAATCCCTTAGTGATTAGAGGTAAGGTCGTCGCATCTGTTTGTTGTGAAACAGGATTGTTAGTACTAGACGACAACGATACTATAGTAAAATATAAGGACTTTAGTCTTGAGGAGTTATCGGTATTACACAGAATTATAGTAGAAACCAAACAATATACATTCACCTTAAATTCACAATTAGTATGAAGACAATTCAATTAACAGAAGAAGTAATGGTATCGGATCCTTGTTATAGTGTCCCTACCTGGTGTCAACACAAACTCACTGGTGTATTACCTGGTACCTATGTTACCTCAGCCTTTAGAACCAAGAACACGGGAGGTTGGGGAGAGAGATGTGCAGCACTGGTTGCAATCCACGAGGATTACCTTGAGGATACTTTAAGTTGGAGATCTGTATCGGGTGCAACCATTGGGGTGGACTCGGGACAGTGTGGTATCTTCTCGATGGACACCTACCGTAAGGACGATGTGTTTATGGAGAAACCGAAGTTCGGTTTATTTAACACCATTGAAGACGGTGATGTATGGTATGGGCATATGTGTGATAGAACCTTATCGGATACACAGTGGGGAACTTATGACAAAGGTGTTGTATCTTCTTCAGGTTTCGGTGATGGTACATATAATCTACTCGTTGCAAAACACAAGGGACAGATTGTAGGAATCGCTATCGACTTCTATGTACTTAAATTCAAGAACAACGACTTCAATAATATACTGGAGTTCGAAACTGTTTAAACCTTTTGTATAAAAGTTAAACAAAACCATTTAAATAATTGTTAAATGGAATTATGTACTTACTTTTGCACTGGGTTTAAACAATATTTCTTAACTAAACAAATAAATTATGGAATTATGTGACCGAAGACCGAGTAAAGGATTTACTGACAGGTCTAAAAACATTCACTTTAAAGCCAAGCAAGTGGCTAATGGATTATTTAACCTGTACGAGTCCAAAGACAAACAGAAGTGGACACTGTGCAAGAAGGGGATAACTTTACTGGAAGTAATGGAAGCCCAAACCGCAACTGTTAACGGCAATCTTCTAAATTACATTAACTTCCTATCCATTTTAAAAGGAAAGAACAATGAGAAGCCTCCTAAAAAAGATTGAGAAGTGGGTCGACATCCACTTAGTATACTTCTTATATAACCATAGGAAGTTGCCGCGGTACTATGAATATCTCAGGAAGAAATATCCTGACCTGAAGTAGGGCTGCAATAGTATACTGGAACGAAAGCCCATTGGACGGGCTTACCCTGAACAAGTATACTGGAACATACATGTGAATTTTTTTTCGGCAGATTTTTTTTTATCGGTTTGTTTTGTTATATTTTATTATAAAACAATAATACAATGAAAAAACAAACATCCCGTCAGACCGTAACCACTTATGTTCCTGTATCTGACAACATCTACCACGATGGTTCTAGCTACCGTGTTAGAGTTTCAATCAATGGTACGAAGTACAGCAAGAACTTCTCAAACAAGCGCAAAGCAGTTGCATACCGCAACGAGTTGTTGGGTCGTTAATTCTGTATAGTACTAAAAATTTCAGGGTCCATATTCAAATTAATATGTCATGTTAGTTTGGATATTCGGACCCTTTTTTTTAAATTTAATCATATGAATATTTTTAACCTAAAGACCGAGGTTATTCATGAAGGTGGGGTTATGTTAACCTACAAGATGGATGAATCTGAGTTGGAAAATTACAACAGCGTATTACAGGACCTGCAGGAACATGTAAGTAATTTAAATTACGGTACCGTATTACGTATAGCTGTCTCTCCCAAGATTCCAATTCCTGTAGATGCATCAGAACCACTGTACATGTATTACCCGACGGGGACGAACCTCGAAACTATACTGGAACAGATGGAAGTAATTCAGAACCAACAGTGGACCATCAGGAACCAAGAAAGTGTACTGGAGGATTTAATGTTCGGTATTGTAAGACAAGGTAACGAACGTATACCTTATCACCTCCACTGTGACACCCGTCTACAATTCAACATAGACATGGGGAGGATAAACGTTATGGTTCTATCCGATTCTGTGGATATCATCCTTACGAAGGAATGGGACGGAGACCCTGTAAGTGTACTGGAACAGATTGAAGCCAGTCTTGTGACTCACGGGTTTAACCGTGGGTTCGGTACAACCCCTACAATCAATTCTATTAGAATTTAATTATTAAGCGGGGTCCTTCGGACCCCTTCATCCCGTATCTTAGTGTGGTATAATTGTACTATTCTAAGAGGTCGTCTAAAAATCCCTAAGGGTTTTTCTAAAAATCATATAACTATTCCAAGAATACAGGGGAACCTGAAGGGTCGACCGATAGGGAGACCCGTAATAGACTTATATATTTTTATTCCAGTACACTTTGTAATACATAATAACAATTATAGTTGTGCGGGGACTCTTCGAGTCCCCTTCAGGGGAATTAGTGTGGGGTATTACAATGAGGACATTATGCGGGGACTCTTCGAGTCCCCTTCAGGGGGGAATGAGGATATAATGTAAGACACATTATATTAGAGATATAATATATACGTCATTATACACAGGGATGAAGGACCGACCGAAACGAAGTGTAGGGAGGTCCGTATTACACTAAAACCATTATATTCTGGTACCGGAAATAAATTAGGGTCGTGATTCACGAAAGGGTCAATCCCCCAGAGTATTACAACAAAGTGGGAGAAAGTGGGAAATTGTGGATCGTATTACAACCAGCTGAAATATTAGATAAAAAAAGATAATTTAGGATAGTAAAATCTACTACGATAAAAATGTACCGAAAAAATACGGTATTTTAGGGGTAAAAACAGGAAAAAATTCGGGGTATTGTCATACCTTACAGGTGGGGTGTAGTCGGTCGGGAATCTTTCGATTCCCTCCCTTCAGGGGAAATAAAAAAGGGACGATTACGTCCCCTTTATTCTGTTATGTTTAGAAAATCTTCCCAACCCTTCCTGTAATTGATGTTTATTTTGTTCAAACCATTCTTTCTGTTTATAGGTTAGGAAACTATATGAATAATTATCATGTACATATCCCTGTTCGATATATATCTTCTTCTGTTCGTCCGTGGCGTAAAAGAATTGGTTATCGGTTAAATAATGTTGGTATACAGCATCTCGAAGATAACGTCTCTTCATGTCATCGGATGCTAAATCAAATAACTCATCATCTAATGGGTCACCATTCCTAATAAGATATGCAACCTTATTTAACTTGTTTTGTTGACTAAGTTGTTTACCAACGAAAGTTCTTGAATGATTATCATTATATAATCTACTATTTAAATCATAAACTGAACTCATATCCTGACTATCTTCCAATAATTTACTTACCGATTCGACAAAGGATTTGGTTGCCGTTCCATAAACCGTGTTATCCTGTCTGAATATGGTATTATATTCATTATATCGATTTATATATGGTTTAATCATTACCCTGGCAATTGGATTGTTAATGTTTAAATCATCTTTTTTAATTAGATAGGCAATTAATGAACCCTCCTCAATGTCACAAGTAATATAACCTTTACTACTACCACCATCTAAATTCATACAAGATGTCCACCCTCTACCCGTTGACATTC
>JACCDU010436742.1_pt1 | contig 24324 bp, 26 predicted proteins | sample 7446081 | NCBI WGS metagenome assembly JACCDU01 (sample SAMN15323447, study PRJNA562643) | freshwater metagenome | isolation source: river surface water | place: USA:Blue River Watershed | collected 2017-08-17
AGCGACGCTTGGATCCGCCGAGCACCTTGATGCACAGCACGGACTTCGCGCCGGTGTTGTCGGCGACGTCCAACCGAGATTCTGTCTGGATCATTTCAATATTCCCAACTTGTCCCCCTGAGGCGAAACGCCAAAGAGGTCAGTCTTGGACCCGTCATCCCCGCCGCAAACCATTTGCGGCGTTTCAGATTGGGCAGATAACCACGCTTTATGCAAAGCGAAGCCCTCTATTATCACAAAACCCGCCCCCCAGGTCAAGCCCCCCACTGTGTTGAGCTTTCCCGCCCCTGCCAATACCCAAAAATGGGCGTCGCCGCCGCGCACCGACCCGGTCCAGGCAGGCCTGCCACAGCACCCGGGACCGGCCAACAGCGACAATCGGGCACCCGCTTTTGGGCACAGCTGCACAACAACCGCATGAACACCCCCTCCCTGAACATCGCCTTCATCGGCGGCGGCAACATGGCCAGCGCCATCTTCGGCGGCCTGATCCGCCAGGGCCTGCCGGCCCGCCAGATCACCGTGATCGAGCCTTTTGCCGAGACGGCCGAGCGGGTGCGCCGCGACTTTGGCGTGCAGGTGTTCGCACAGGCCGGCCCCGAGCTGAGCGCGGCAGAGCTCGTGGTCTGGGCGGTGAAACCGCAACTGTTCAAGGAAGCGGCCGCGCCCGTGACCGCGCACACCCGCCAGGCCCTGCACCTCTCGGTGGCCGCTGGCATCCGCACCGACAGCATCCGCCAGTGGCTCTCGAGCGAGCGCGTGGTGCGTTCCATGCCCAACACCCCTGCTCTGGTGGGCCAGGGCATGACCGCGCTGTATGCCTGCCCCGGCGTGAGCGAGGCCGAGCAGCGCCAGGTCGAGCAGGTGATCGCCACCACCGGCCAGTTCCTTTGGGTGCAGCAGGAAAGCCAGCTCGACGCCGTGACCGCGCTGTCGGGCTCGGGCCCGGCCTATGTGTTTTTCTTCCTCGAAGCGATGACGGAGGCCGGCATGGGCATGGGCCTGAGCCAGGAGCAGGCCTACCGCCTGGCCGTGGCCACCTTCTCGGGGGCCTCGGCCCTGGCCGCGGCCTCGAGCGAGGCGCCCGAGGTGCTGCGCCAGCGCGTGACCAGCAAGGGCGGCACCACCTACGCGGCCATCACGGCCATGGAAAACGCGGGCATCAAGGCGGCTTTCATCGCGGCCATGCAGGCCGCCGAGCGCCGCGCGCGCGAACTGGGCGACGAGTTCGGCAAAGCCTGATCAAACGCCGTAGGCCAGCACCACGCCCACGAACACCGAAAAGCCCAGCCAGTGGTTGAGGCGAAAGGCCTTGAAGCAGCCTTCGCGCGTGCGCCCGCGGATCAGGAAGTAATGCCAGACCACCTGGGCCGCCGCGACGCCCCAGGCCAGCCAGAACAGCACCCCGAGGCGCGCGCCATCGAGCAACGCGGCCCAGGCCACGAGGTAGACCGCGTAAAAACCCATGATGGCCGGCACATCGCGCTCGCCCAGCGTGATGGCCGAGGTCTTCATGCCGATGCGCAGATCGTCGTCGCGGTCGACCATGGCGTACTCGGTGTCGTAGGCCAGCACCCAAAACAGATTGGCCAGCAAAAGCGCCCAGGCCTGCCAGGGCACCTCGCCGCGCACCGCGGCAAAGGCCATCGGGATGCCAAAGCTGAAGGCCACGCCCAGCACCGCCTGCGGCATGGACACATGGCGCTTGGCATAGGGGTAGGCCAGCGTGACCGCGAGCGCCGCGAACGACCAGGCGATGGTCACGCGGTTCGTGGTGAGTACCAGCGCAAAGGCGCACAGCGCGAGCACTGCGCCCACGGCCAGCGCCTCGCGCGGCGAGAGGCGGCCGCTGGTCACGGGGCGCTGGGCCGTGCGCTTGACGTGGCGGTCGAAGTCGCGGTCGGCCACGTCGTTGATGCAGCAGCCCGCGCTGCGCATCAGGATGGTGCCCAGCGTGAACACGGTCAGCAGGTGCCAGCCCGGAAAGCCGCCCGCCGCGATCCACAGGGCCGCCAGGCTGGGCCAGAGCAGGAGCAGCCAGCCCGCAGGCCGGTTCCAGCGGATCAGGTCGAGGTAGAGCGCGAGCTTGTCGGTCATGGGCTCAAGACAGGCGGGTCACGCCCGGCAGGGCGCAAGCGTAGATCGCATTGCGCAGTGCGGCAATCGCCTCGTACCGGGTGAAGCTGCGGCGCCACACGAGCACCACGCGGCGCGTGGGCGGCGCGCCACCCTGCTCGTCCTGCACCGGCAAAAAGCGCAAGGGGGCATCGTCTTGCGCCTTGCCGCCTTTGCCACGCTTGGGCGCCAGCGCCTCGGGCGGCACCGACAGGCGCGGCACCAGGGTCACGCCCATGCCGGCGGCCACCATGTGTTTGATGGTTTCCAGCGAGGAACCCTCGAAGGTCTTGCGGATGCCGTCGGCGTGGCTGGCAAAGCGTGCGAACTCGGGGCAAACCTCGAGCACATGGTCGCGAAAGCAGTGGCCCGTGCCCAAGAGCAGCATGGTCTCGCTCTTGAGCGCCGCCGCCGTCACCGAGGGCTGGGCCGCCAGTGCGTGGCTGCTCGGCACCGCCGCCATGAAGGGTTCGTCGTACAGCGGCGCCACCGCCAGACCAGTGTCCGGAAAGGGTTCGGCGAGGATGGCGCAGTCGATCTCGCCCGCGCGCAGCATCTCCAGGAGGCGCACCGTGAAGTTCTCTTGCAGCATCAGCGGCATCTGCGGCATGGACTTGATGACCTGGCGCACCAGGTCGGGCAGCAAATACGGACCAATGGTGTAGATCACGCCCAGGCGCAGCGTGCCGGCCAGCGGGTCCTTGCCGCGCTTGGCGATCTCCTTGATCTCGGCCGCCTGCTCCAGCACGCTTTGCGCCTGGCGCACGATCTCTTCGCCCAGCGGCGTCACCGCGACTTCGCTGGCGCTGCGCTCGAACAGCTTGACTTCCAACTCATCTTCGAGCTTCTTGATGGCCAGCGACAGGCTGGGCTGCGACACGTGGCAGGCCTCGGCGGCTTTGCCAAAGTGTTTTTCGCGCGCCACGGCGACGATGTATTTGAGCTCGGTGAGGGTCATGCGCTTCAGGCCTTGAGGTATTCCGATTTTCCACCGAGCCAGCGGCCCACATGCCGCTCGGCCAATGCGGCGTGGCGGTCCAGCATCTGCGGCGCCAGTTCACGCGCCCATTCGAGCAGGGGCGCGTCGATGGCCAGATCGGCAAAACGCAAGAGCGGCGCGCCCGACTGGCGCGCGCCCAGAAACTCGCCGGGCCCACGGATTTCGAGGTCGCGGCGCGCGATTTCGAAGCCGTCGTTGGTTTCAACCATGGCGCGCAAGCGCTCGCGCGCCGTCTCGCCCAGGCGGCCGCTCTCGCCCGTGCCGTAGAGCAGCACGCAGGCCGATGCCGCCGCGCCGCGCCCCACGCGCCCGCGCAGCTGGTGCAGCTGCGACAGGCCAAAGCGCTCGGCATGCTCGATCACCATCAGCGAGGCATTGGGCACATCGACGCCGACCTCGATCACCGTGGTGCTCACCAGCACGCCCATCTGGCCGCTGGTGAAGAGGTCCATCACCGCCTTTTTCTCGGCGACCGGCATGCGCGAGTGCAAAAGGCCCACCATCACACCGGGCAGCGCCGCGCTGAGCTCCTGGTGCGTTTGCGTGGCGTTGGTCAAGTCGAGCGCCTCGCTCTCTTCGATCAGGGGGCACACCCAGTAGACCTGCCGCCCCTGCGCGAGCTGGGTGCCGATGCGCGCAATCACCTCGTCGCGCCGGCTGTCGGAGACCACGCGCGTGACGATGGGCGTGCGCCCCGGCGGCAGCTCGTCGATCACCGAGACGTCGAGGTCGGCGTAATAGCTCATGGCCAGGGTGCGCGGAATCGGCGTGGCGCTCATCATCAGCAAATGCGGCTCCATGCCCGGCGCCTGCATCTTGCTGCGCAGCGCCAGGCGCTGCGCCACGCCAAAGCGGTGCTGCTCGTCGATCAGGGCGAGCGCCAGGTTTTTGAACTTCACCTGCTCCTGGATCACCGCGTGCGTGCCCACCACCAGCGCGGCCTCGCCCGACTCGATGAGGGCCAGCATCTCGCTGCGTTCTTTTTTCTTTTGGCTGCCCGTGAGCCAGGCCACCTTGACGCCCAGCGGCTTCAGCCAGCCCACGAGCTTGCCGAAGTGCTGGCCCGCGAGGATTTCGGTCGGCGCCATGAGTGCGCACTGCCAGCCCGCGTCGATGGCCACCATGGCCGCCAGCGCCGCCACCACCGTCTTGCCCGCGCCCACATCGCCTTGCAGCAGGCGGTGCATGGGCACGGGCCGCGCCAGATCCAACGCGATCTCCTGGCCGACACGCTGCTGCGCGCCGGTCAAGGGAAAGGGCAGCGCCTGCAGCAGGCGTGCGTGCAGGCCGCCGGGCTGACCCTGCAGCGCGGGCGCGCGCAGATGGTCGCGCTCGCGCTTGGCCGCCTGCTGGGACAACTGCTGCGCCAGCAGCTCCTCACACTTGAGGCGAATCCAGGCCGGGTGGGTTTTGTCTTCGAGCGTCATCAGCGAGACATCGGGCGTGGGCTGATGCAAAAACTGCAAGGCCTGGCGCAAGGTCCAGGCGCCGCGCGGGTCGGGCCAGTGCGTGGCGGGCGGCAGGGTTTCACTGAGGTCGGCATGCGCCAGACCGTTGAGCACCGCGCGCCGCAAATAAGCCTGCGACAAACCGGCCGTGGCCGGGTACACCGGCGTCAGCGCCTGCGGCAGGTTGCCGCCCGCGGCCTTGAAGCTCGGGTGCATCATCGCCAGCCCCGAAAAGCCCCCACGCAGCTCGCCGCGGATGCGCAGGCGGTTGCCCACGGCCAGCGCCTTCTGGTGCGAGGGGTAGAAGCTGAAAAAGCGCAGCGCGCAGCTGTCGCTGCCGTCATCGACCGTCACCAGCAGCTGGCGGCGCGGCTTGAACGTCACCTCGCAGGCGGTCACCACCGCCTCGATCTGCACCACCTCGCCCTCGCGCGCATCGGCCAGCTTGACGATGCGCGTCTCGTCCTCGTAGCGCAGCGGCAGGTGCAGCGCCAGATCGATGTCGCGCACCAGGCCCAGCTTGCGCAAGGCCTTTTGCGGCGCGGACAGGGCGGCGGTGGCAGCGGACGGGGGCATGGGGCGATTGTGCCCGCTGCATCCGGCCCTGCGCCGGGCCCGCCCACAGGCGACAGCCCGGGCACGGCCTGTCAGGATGCACAGGGGCGGACTCGCTAAGATGGCCCGGTTCCACTGACTCTTGCAGATTGAAGGAAGAACCCACATGAGCATCCAAACCGTAGGCATCATCGGCGCCGGCACCATGGGCAATGGCATTGCACAGGCGTGCGCCGTGTCGGGCGTGAACGTGGTCATGGTCGACATCTCCGACGCCGCTGTGGCCAAGGGCATCGCCACCGTGTCCGGCAGCCTGGACCGCCTGGTCAAGAAAGAAAAGATTTCCGAGGCCGACAAGGCCGCTGCGCTGGGCCGCATCAAGGGTTCGAGCCGCTACGACGACCTCAAGGGCGCGCAGCTGGTCATCGAGGCCGCCACCGAGAACCATGAGCTCAAGGTCAAGATCCTCAAGCAGCTCGACGGCCTGCTGGCGCCCAACGTGATCATCGCGTCCAACACCTCGTCGATCTCGATCACGCAGCTGGCCGCCGCCACGCAGCGCGCCGACCGTTTCATCGGCATGCACTTCTTCAATCCCGTGCCGATGATGGCGCTGGTGGAAATCATCCGTGGCCTGCAGACCAGCGACGCGACGCACGATGCGGTGCACGACCTGGCCCTGGCGCTGGGCAAGACACCGATCACCGTGAAGAACGCCCCGGGCTTCGTGGTCAACCGCATCCTGGTGCCCATGATCAACGAGGCCTTCTTCGTGCTGGGCGAGGGCCTGGCCGAAGCCGAAGCCATTGACGCCGGCATGAAGCTCGGCTGCAACCAGCCCATCGGCCCGCTGGCCCTGGCCGACATGATCGGCCTGGACGTGTGCCTGGCCGTGATGGAGGTCTATCTGAAAGAGTTCGGCGACAGCAAGTACCGCCCCAGCCCCCTGCTCAAGGAAATGGTGGCCGCCGGCCGCCTGGGCCGCAAGACCGGCCAGGGCGTTTACAAGTACTGACCGCCTGTCACCGGGGTGAAAGCGCATGCAGGGCCCCGCGCCCTAGCATGCCTGGCATGAACAGCCCCACACCCCACCCCGAAGGCAGCATCGACACCACCGTCACGGGCGGTGTGCTGCAGATCGCCATCAACCGCCCGGCCAAGCGCAACGGCTTCACGCCCAAGATGTTCCGCGAGCTGGGCGAGGCCTACACCCGGCTCGACGACGACCCTGCCTTGCGCGTGGGCCTGCTGTGCGCCGAGGGCGCGCACTTCACCGCCGGGCTGGACCTGCCGACCATCGCCCCGCTGATGCAGCGCGGCGAAAAAGCCGTGCCGCTGGGCCTGGTCGACCCGCTCAACCTGGGCATGGACGGGTATCGGCGCCGCAGCAAACCCATGGTGGTGGCGGTGCAGGGCATCACCTACACCCTGGGCATCGAACTCATGCTGGCCGCCGACATCGTGGTCGCCGCCGACGACTGCCGCTTCTCCCAGCTCGAAGTCGCGCGCGGCATCATGGCCACGGGCGGCGCCACGCTGCGCATGGCCGAGCGCGCGGGCTCGGGCAACGCGCTCTTGCACCTGCTCACGGGCGATGTGTTCGACAGCATGGAGGCGCTGCGCCTGAACTTTGTGCAAAAAGTGGTGCCCGCCGGCCAGGAGCGGGCCGAGGCCCTGCGCATCGCGCAGCTCATCGCTGCGCAAGCGCCGCTGGCCGTGGTGGCCACACGGCGCAATGTGCTCAAGGCGGTGGAGCACGGCCCGCTGGTGGCCATGCAGGAATTCATCGAAGTGCAGCAGCGCCTCTCGCGCAGCGAAGACGCGGCCGAGGGCGTGCGCTCCTTTGTGGAAAAGCGCGCGGCCCGTTTCACGGGCCGCTGAGGCGCACCACCACCGTTCGGGCTGAGCTTGTCTGCTGTAGCGCCTGCCCTTCGACAAGCTCAGGGCGAACGGTTGGATTGGCTGTGCAGTTCACGCACCTCCTCGCGCAGGCTGTTGAGCTCCGCGCGCAGCACATGCAGCTCGCGCAACAGGTCTTTCTCGATCTGGCGCTCGCCCGCGTCCACCTCTTTTTCGACAAAGATCGCCGACAAAGAGGCCGTGACCAGCGAGAGCACCGCCAGCCCCAAGAGCACCACCACCACCGAAAAAACGCGCGAGGCCGGGGTGTGTGGAATCAGGTCGCCATAGCCCACGGTGGCGGCGGTGGTGAAGGCCAGCCACAGGCCGTCGCCCAGGTTGTCGATGCGCGGATCGATCATCCAAAAGCCCACGCCCCCCAGGCCCAGAATGGCCACAGCCAACAGCAAGGAGTAGAGCAGGCCCTGGCGGATCAGGATGTGGATTCGGGTCTTTTGCAGGCGCATGGAACGATTGTCCCTCAGCCCGGAGGGCCATGCTTGACCTCCATCAAGCCCCACAAGCGCGGGTTCGCGCAAGCTGGCGATCAGCAAGCCCGGCGATGATCGGGGCACCAGGAGACACCGATGAAATGGGCCTTGCTTTCTGACATCCACGCCAACTGGCAGGCACTGCAAGCCTGCATCGACCATGCGAGCCCGCAAGGCATCGGGCGCTGGGCCGTGCTCGGCGACCTGGTGGGCTACGGCGGCGACCCGCTGCCCGTGGTGCAGCAGGTCATGCGCTGGCACGGCGAGGGTGCCTGCGTGCTGCAGGGCAACCACGACGCGATGGCCGTGACCCCGCCGCAGGCCGAAGGCAGCCTCGGCGCCATGACCGCGGCCTGGACCTACGCGCAGCTGCCACCGGCCGAGCGCCGCTGGCTCGCGCAGCTGCCACTCACGCTGCAGGCAGGCCACATGCTGTTCGTGCACGCGAGCGCGCACCAGCCGGCCGAGTGGCGCTATGTCGACAACGAGCGCGCTGCGCAGCAGTGCCTCGACGCGGCCACGCGCACCTTGCCGCAAGCGCATGTGTTCGTTGGCCATGTGCACCAGCAGACGCTGTATTACCAAGGCTCGGGGCGCGGTCTGATGGCGTTCACGCCGACGCCGGGCGTGGCCGTGCCGCTGCCGCGGCACCGCGCCTGGGTCGCCACTGTGGGCTCGGTCGGACAGCCGCGCGACGGCGACCCTCGTGCCATGTATGCGGTCTACGACGACACCGCTTGCCGCATCACCTTCCACCGCGTGCCCTACGACCACGCGGCGGCCGCAGCCGCCATTCGCCGTGCGGGCCTGCCTGAATTCTTCGCCGCGCGCCTGGAGGAAGGCCGGTGAAACTGCTCGAACCCGGCACCGTGATCGACGGCTTCGAGGTCGGCCGCTGCATCCACGCGGGCGGCATGGCCCATATTTACGAAGTGCAACATGCGCCTGGTCTGGATGGCACGCGGCGCGCGTCCGACTTTCCGATGGCCATGAAGATTCCGCGCATGACCGCGGGCGACGGCGCCGAAAACATCGTGAGCTTCGAAGTCGAACTCACGATCATGCCCGCCCTCAGCGGCCCGCATGTGCCGCGCTTCGTGGCGGCGGGCGACCTGAGCCGCGTGCCCTACCTCGTGATGGAGTACATCGAGGGCCGCACGCTCGAGCACTGGCTCGAGCGTGGCGAGCCGCTCGAAGCCGAACACATCGCGCGCCTGGGTGCGGCCATGGCCCGGGCCGCACACAGCCTGCACAAACAGAACGTCTGCCACCTCGATCTCAAGCCTGCGAACGTGCTGATCCGCGCCGACGGCAGCGCGGTCCTGCTGGACTTCGGGCTGTCCTGCCACGCGCACTACCCCGACCTGCTGGCCGAGGAACTGCGCAAGGCGGTGGGCTCGCCGATCTGGATCGCCCCCGAACAGGTGGTGGGCGTGCGCGGCGACCCTCGCAGCGACGTGTTCGCCATCGGCGTCATGCTCTACCAGCTGGCCACGGGGGAAACGCCTTTTGGCGCACCCGCCACCCAGGCCGGCATGCGCCAACGCCTGTGGATGGACCCGGTGCCGCCGCGCCAGCGCCGCCCCGCGCTGCCCGAATGGCTGCAGGAGGTGATCCTGCGCTGCCTCGAACCCGAGGCCGAGCAGCGCTATGCCTCGGCGTCCCTGCTCGCGTTCGACCTGAGCAACCCCGATCAGGTCACGCTCACGGCGCGCGGTCGCCAAACCCAAGGCACGGGTTTCTGGACACACTTCAAGCGCTGGCTGCGCGCGGCCGGCAAGCATTACCAGCCTTCGCCACTGCCTTCGCAACGCGTCGAGGAGGTGCCCATCATCATGGTCGCGCTGCCGCACCAAGACGTGAGCGACGCCACCCTGTACTCGCTGCGCGAGGCGGTGGCGCGCTCGCTGGGCCTGCGCCCCGGCGCGCGCCTGGCCTGCGTCACCGTCATTTCGCCCGGCGACAGCAGCAGCACCGACAGCACGCGCAGCGAAACCGCGCTGCGGCGCCAGCACATCACGCGCATGAAACAGTGGGCACAGGGCCTGGATCTGGGCAAGCACCAGGCCTCTTTCCATGTGCTCGAATCGGGCGATGTGGCCGACGCGCTGCTGCGCTACGCCGAGGGCAACCACGTCAACATGATCATCCTGGGCGCGGCCACACATGGGCTGCAGATGCAGCGCTTTGTGGCCACGGTGCCGATCAAGGTGGCGATGGACGCGCCCTGCACCGTGATCCTGGTCAAGCAGAGCCTGCCCTTCGAGGCGCTGGCGGGGTAAGCTTTGCGCATGACGCGCACCACCCTGACCGACCGCATTCCCTCCCGCTTTCCGCTGCTGCAGGCCCCGATGGCCGGCGCCCAGGGCTCGGCCTTGGCGCTGGCCGTGTGCGCGGCCGGCGGCGTGGGCGGGCTGCCCGCCGCCATGCTCGCGCCCGAAGCCTTGCGCGCCGAGCTGCAGCTGCTGCGCGCGCAAGCCCAAGGCCCCTGGAACGTCAACTTCTTTTGCCACACGCCGCCCGCGCCCGACGACGCGGCCGAAGCCCGCTGGCGCAAGGCGCTGCGGCCCTTCTACGACGAGGCGGGGCTGGACGCCGCGAGCGTACCGGCCGGCGCCGGGCGACAGCCTTTTTCCGAGGCGCTGGCCGATCTGATCGAGCCCTTCGCACCGCCCGTGGTGAGCTTCCATTTCGGCCTGCCCGCGCCCGAGCTGCTGGCGCGCGTCAAAAGCTGGGGCAGCGTGGTGCTGTCTTCGGCCACCACGGTCGAAGAAGCGCGCTGGCTCGAAGCGCATGGCGCCGATGCCGTGATCGCGCAAGGGCTTGAGGCCGGCGGCCACCGCGGCATGTTCCTCACGCGCGAACTGGGCACCCAGCTGGGCACCTTCGCGCTGCTGCCGCAAGTGGTTGCGGCCGTGAAGCTGCCGGTGATCGCGGCCGGCGGCATTGCGGACGCGGCCGGCGTGCGCGCCGCCATGGCGCTGGGCGCCTCGGGTGTTCAAGTGGGCACGGCCTACATGTGTTGCCCCGAAGCGAGCACCAGCGCCGTGCACCGCGCGGCACTGCTGAGCGAGGCCGCGCGCCACACCGAGCAAACCACGCTGTTCTCGGGTCGGCCCGCGCGCGGCATCGTGAACCGGCTCATGCGCACACTGGGCCCCCTGAACCCGGCGGCGCCCGCTTTCCCGACGGCCACCGCCGCCATCGCCCCGCTGCGCGCGCACTTCGAAGCGCAGGGCCTGGGCGACTGCAGCCCGCTGTGGTCGGGCCAAAACGCGAGCGGCTGCCGCGCGGTGCCGGCCGCCGAGATCACCGCCGCGCTGGCCCTGGGCCTGGCCTGAAGCGCAGCCCCCCAGGCCGATGCCATCGGCCACAATCGGGGCCATGGCCAAAGACAAAACCGTTTTCACCTGCAACGAATGCGGCGGCACCACGCCGCGCTGGCTCGGCAAATGCCCCAGCTGCGGCGCCTGGAACAGCCTGGTGGAGAGCGCGGCCGAGCCGGCCGGCGGCAAGAACCGCTTTGGCAGCGCGCTCGCCCAAGGTCTGGCGCCGGCTTCCGAAGTCACGCCGCTGTCGCAGATCGAGGCCACGGATGTGGCGCGCCACCCCACGGGCCAGGAGGAGCTGGACCGCGTGCTGGGCGGCGGCATCGTCGAAGGCGGCGTGGTGCTGATCGGCGGCGACCCGGGCATCGGCAAATCGACGCTGCTGCTGCAGGCCGTGGACGCGCTCGAGCGCGCAGGGCTGGAGACGCTTTATGTGACGGGCGAGGAAAGCGGCGCGCAGGTCGCGCTGCGCTCGCGCCGCCTGGGCCTGGCGGGTTCGCAGGTGCCGGTGCTGGCCGAAATCCAGCTCGAAAAAATCCTCGCCACGCTGCAGGCGCGCGCGCCCAAGGTGGCCATCATCGACTCGATCCAGACGGTCTATTCGGACCAGCTCACCAGCGCGCCCGGCTCGGTGGCCCAGGTGCGCGAATGCGCGGCCCACCTCACGCGCGCGGCCAAGGCCAGCGGCACCGCCATCGTGCTGGTCGGCCACGTGACCAAGGAAGGCGCGCTGGCCGGCCCCCGCGTGCTCGAACACATGGTCGACACGGTACTGTACTTTGAAGGCGACACGCATTCGAGCTTTCGCCTGATCCGCGCGATCAAGAACCGCTTTGGCGCCGTCAACGAGATCGGTGTCTTCGCCATGACCGAAAAAGGCCTGAAGGGCGTGACCAACCCCAGCGCGATCTTTCTGAGCCAGCACAGCGAGCCGGTGCCCGGCAGCTGCGTGATGGTCACGCTCGAAGGCACGCGGCCGATGCTGGTGGAGATTCAGGCGCTGGTCGACAGCGGCGGCCCCAGCCCCCGGCGCCTGTCGGTGGGCCTGGAGCGCGACCGGCTGGCCATGCTGCTGGCGGTGCTGCACCGCCACGCGGGCGTGGCCTGCATGGACCAGGACGTGTTTGTGAATGCGGTGGGCGGTGTGCACATCCGCGAACCCGCGGCCGACCTGGCGGTGATGCTGGCCATCACCAGCAGCCTGCGCGGCAAGCCCTTGCCCAAGGGCTTTCTGGCCTTTGGCGAAGTGGGTCTGGCCGGCGAAGTGCGCCCCGCGCCGCGCGGGCAAGAGCGCCTCAAGGAAGCGGCCAAGCTGGGCTTCACCGTGGCCGTGGTGCCCAAGGCCAATGTGCCCAAGAAAAACGACAAGGCCTATGCGGGCCTGAGCATCCACGGCGTCGAGCGCATCGAAGAGGCCATGCAGGTGGTACGGGGCCTGGACTGAGGTCGGTCGGCCTCAGCTTCGGTAGCGCAGCCACTGCGTGAGGCCATGGCCGAGGCGGCGCAGATCAGTTTTAAAGCGCCAGCCGTAGGTGCCCAGCCGCTGGCTCCAGTGGAAATTCTTGCGCACCACGCCGGGCGGGTGCAGGTCGGAGCCGTCTTCGAAACTGTGCTGGCACGGCGCGGGCTTGACGACACGGGTCTTCAGGCCCCGGTCCCAGGCGCGGTCGTACTCGTGGTCGTAAGGCAAGCTCATGGGCAGCAAGTCGCGCAGATAGACCTCGGCCGCATGACGGCTGAGCACATAACAGCTTGAACCGGCGTATCGCGCCAAAGGCACGGCCAGGCTGTAGTGGCCCACCAACCCGGACACGCGCAGCTGCCGGCCGCTGTGTATGCCCGAGAGCATGACCACATCCCACTGGTCTGCACGCTCGAACAAGGCGTGGAGGACCTGGGGCATGTCGGCCCCCAGTTTGACGTCGTCTTCGAGGATCAGCAGGAAGTCGCTGTCCGTTTCAAGGAAACGGCGCATGGCCCAGACATGGGACAAGTAGCAGCCGACCTCCCCCGGCAGCGGCATCTTGCCGTGCTTGCGCTTGAACGCCACAAGATCGAGCAGGCTGCGGTCCTCAAGGTCCAGGCTCTTGCCGTCGGCGGCCGACAGCCGCTCCCAGGGCCAGCTGATATCCTCGAGTTGTCTGGCGATCTGGGCCAGCCGGTGTGGAGATCGGTCCAGGTTGATGACCAGCGTCAGCAGCTTGTGGGGGTTTGCCATGCACCGGATTATCCAAGGTCTATCTTTCTAAATTTTTGATCCATGAACTTCAACCGGCTCCTCGTTCCCGTGGCCATCGTCGTGCTCACCATCGGCGCCTGGCGCCAATTCGGCTGGGCCGGCATCGGCCTGGCCGCGGGCGGCGTGGTGATGTGGCTGCTGCTGCACTTCACCCGGCTGATGCACATCCTCAAAAAGGCGGCCGATCGCCCGATCGGCCATGTGGCCAGCGCGGTCATGCTCAACGCCAAGCTCAAAAAGGGCATGACGCTGATGCAGGTGGTCGCACTCACGCGCGCGCTGGGCGCGCTGCAAACACCCAAGGACGAGCAACCCGAGGTCTTCACCTGGAGCGACAACGGCGCCTCGCGCGTGACCTGCACGTTTGCCGGCGGCAAGCTGCAGCACTGGACGCTTGAGCGCCCCCCCGCCGAAGACGACGCCACCCCCCAGGCGCCGGCTTAAAATGGCCGTTTTATCCTTCACCCACACGGGCGCCCGGCGCGCCTGAGGACTGCTTCCATGACCAACGTGATTCCCTCGATGTCCGACCGCGACGGCCAGATCTGGATGGACGGCCAAATGGTCGACTGGCGCGACGCCAAGATCCATGTGCTGACCCACACGCTGCACTACGGCTGCGGCGCCTTCGAGGGCGTGCGCGCCTACAACACGGCCAAGGGCACCGCCATCTTCCGCCTGCAGGAGCACACCGACCGCCTCTTCAACAGCGCCAAGATCCTGCGCATGGCCATCCCCTTCAGCAAGGAGCAGGTCAACGAAGCCCAAAAAGCCGTGGTGCGCGCCAACAAGCTCGAGAGCTGCTACCTGCGCCCGCTGACCTGGATCGGCGACAAGAAACTCGGCGTGAGCCCCAAGGGCAACACCATCCACCTGATGGTCGCCGCCTGGGCCTGGGGCGCCTACCTGGGCGAAGAGGGTCTGAAGCGCGGCATCCGCGTCAAGACCTCGAGCTACACGCGCCACCACGTCAACATCACGATGACGCAGGCCAAGGCGGTGAGCAACTACAGCAACTCCATCCTCGCCAACATGGAAGCCACCGACGACGGCTACGACGAAGCCCTGCTGCTCGACTCGTCCGGTTTCGTGTCCGAAGGCGCAGGCGAAAACATCTTCGTCATCAAGGACGGTGTGATCTACACGCCCGACCTGTCGGCCGGCGCCTTGAACGGCATCACGCGCAACACCATCTTCCACATCGCCAAGGACCTGGGCCTGGAGATCGTGCAAAAGCGCGTCACGCGCGACGAGGTCTACATCGCCGACGAAGCCTTCTTCACCGGCACCGCCGCCGAAGTCACGCCGATCCGCGAACTCGACCGCGTGCAGATCGGCATCGGCAGCCGCGGCCCGATCACCGAAAAAATCCAGAGCGCCTTCTTCGACATCGTCAACGGCCGCAACGCCAAGTACGAACACTGGCTGACGCTGGTCTGAACCCAAGGAGCCCGAGATGAGCAACGCCACCGTTGAACTGCTGGCCAAAGACCTCAACCCCCAGGGCGGCGTGTTTTGCCCCAGCCCCAAGGCCGACATGAAGGTCTGGAACACCCACCCCAAGGTGTATCTGGACGTGGCCAAGACCGGCGAAGCCCGCTGCCCTTATTGCGGCACGATGTACCAGCTCAAGGCCGGCGAAGTGGTCGGCCACGGCCACTGACGCAAGCACAGCGTTCGGGCGCCGCCCTTGACGACTCCGCACTTGGCCGACACCCCCTGCGCGCCCGACCTCTGCGATGTCACGGTGATCGTGGTGTCGTTCAACAGCGCACACTGCATGCCCCGCCTCGGTGAGTTGCTGCGCGGGTTTCCCCATGTGTGCATCGTCGACAACGGCAGTGAAGACGACAGCGCCCAGGCGGTGGCCCGGCACTTGCCCCAGGCGCAATGGCTGCCGCAGGGCCGCAACCTCGGTTTTGGTGCCGCCAACAACCGCGCGCTGGCACAGGTGCGCACCCCATTTGCGCTGATGCTCAATCCCGACTGCGAGCTCGACGCGGACAGCGTGCGGGCCCTGCTCGCGGTGGCCCAGCAGTTTCCGCAAGCCGCGCTCTTGGCGCCGCAACTGGTGCAGGCCAACGGCAGCCCCGAAGTCAACTACCGCTGGCCCAGCGAGCACTGGAAGTCCATGGGCCCCGCCGCCACCGGCACCTGCTGTGTCGGCTTCGTCTGCGGCGCCGCCATGCTGACGCGCATGAGCCTGTTCACGCCCGAAGACTGGTTTGACGAGCGCTTCTTCCTCTATTACGAAGACGACGACCTTTGCCTGCGCCTGTTCCAGAAGCAGCGCAGCCTGCTGCTTGTGCCGCACGTGCACGCCACGCACCGCTCGCGCGGCTCGGTGCGCGGCAAGCACCCCTGGCGCCACGAATACCTGCGCGGTTACCACCACGCGCAGTCCAAACTGATTTTTGCCTCCAAGCACCAGGGTTTGGGCGCAGCGCGTGCGCAGCGCATGCGCCTGCTGCTGGGCACGGCGCTGGCCCTGCCACTGCGGCTTGCACTGCCCTCACCCCGGCTTGTGGCCCGCATGTGGGGGCGCCTGCGCGGACTGATCCAATGGAAACCATGAACACCACCCCACGCCCACGCCTGACCATCGGCATCCTCACGATGAACGAGGCGCGCCGCATCGAGGCCTGCATCCGCAGTGCGCAGTTTGCCGACGAGATCATCGTGGTCGACAGCGGCAGTCAGGACAACACCGTGGCCCTTGCCAAAAACCTGGGTGCCACGGTCCACACACACGCCGATTGGCAGGGCTTTGCAGAGCAGCGCAACCGCATGTTGCGCTACTGCACAGGCGACTATGTGTTCTTCCTGGATGCGGATGAAGTCATCACGCCGGAATTGCAGACCGAGATTCAAGCGGCGGTGAGCTCCAACCACCCGCATGTCTGGGAAACTTACTGGCTGGAAGTCGCATTCGGACGCCCTTTGCGACGCGTCATTTCTCGCAAAAGCCTCCCGCGCCTTTTTCGCCGCGACATGCTGTTGGGTTTTGATGGGGTTGTCCATGAACACGCCAAACTGAGTGAGCCTCAAGCGCGCCACCATGTGTTCAAACATCCTCTGTGGCATTACTCGCGCGAAACCATTCACGACAGTCTCAAGAAGCTCACCCAATATTCAATGCTGGGCGCGGCCAAGCGGGCCAAGCAGAACCGCCGCGGCGGTGTGCTGCGGGGGCTGCTGTCTTCGCTGTGGATGTTCATCCGCCTCTACTTCTTCAAGCGCGCGTTTCTTGAGGGCGGCCCAGGCTTTCTCTACAGCCTGTTCATAGCGCTGGAATTTTTCTTCCGACAGGCCGCACTCAAATACGACCGCCAATACTTACGAGATAATTTTTCTCGTTAAGTAATACCGAGTCAAACCATGCCCGCTAAATTTATTTTTAATGATATTGCACTCATTTGCGTAACTTATAAATCGCGAAATTTGGCGAACTATTTCTCCCAGACAGCACGTCTATTCCAAAATGTATGGGTAATTGACAATGCAAGCAATGATGGCACCATTGCAGAATTTCAGCGCCATATTCCTCATGCAAAAATTCTAGCGATGCCTAAAAATATAGGCTTCGGACCCGCTAACAATCAAGGGTTTTATGCCTCTCAGGATACATGCTCCAAAGTTTTATTCTTAAATCCTGACTGTACAATCGATGAGGAATCAATACACAAGCTGGCAAATGCACTTGACCAAAACCCTGAAGCAGCCATTGCATCTCCTGTAGTTTTCTCAACCACCACATATGGTGCGAATTTAAAGTTGCGAGATCTCACCAAAAGATACTTGGCAAGCAAAGCCTCCATTCTAGAATACTCCACAAATTTGCCCTATATCATTAGCGACGCCTGTCTTGATGGAGCTTGCTTCCTAGCGCAGTCTCAAAAATTTCAGAAAATCGGGGCATTTGACAATAATTTGTTCATGTACTCTGAAGAAGATGATATTTCGATGCGACTTCATCAGAAAGGCCATCGAAAAATCACCGTTAGAGATGCTCACGCCACCCACATTGGCGGAGCATCTAGCGACACCAACTTTCGAATTGAGCTGAGAAAAAATACCACCAAAAGTGGTCAATATACTATCTGATTACCAAATATGAATCCCCAATTAGTCGGATCTTTAGCTGTATGCGAACCATTTTTTTTGCGCCATTTGCGATAATAATCTATACTATTTTTCCAAATAAAAGGCATTTCACAAAATGGCTTGGCTGGACCATGGCCGCAGTAGACGGTCTTTTCATGACCAGCTTTTTTAAAGAAAAAATTTAAATATTGAAATTCAACTATGACAACAAATAAATCATTAAAAACCCATCACCTAGATCTTGGTTGCGGAAAATTTCCAATGAACCCTTATGGCGCAGACTTGCTGTATGGGGTAGATATTCGCGAAATAAAAATACCCACTACAGATTTTCATTACTCCAGAGTTGATCTAACCACAGAGGATTTGCCGTTTCCAGACAACTTTTTCGACTCAATATCTGCATTTGATATGTTAGAGCACATCCCACGAAATATAGTAGACCCCGAAAAAGGCACGGTATTCCCTTTTATAAATTTAATGTCGGAAATAAATAGGGTGTTAAAAATAGGCGGTAAATTTTATGCCGTTACTCCATGCTACCCACACCCATCCACTTTTTCGGATCCAACTCACATAAATCCCATCACAAAAGAAACTCACTCCTATTTTTGCGGGGAAAATCCGCTTGCGAAAATATATGGATTCTCAGGGAGATTTATAAGTAGTAGCGTCAAAATGACCTATGGCGCCATAGGAAACAATGCTCACAAGACGTCGATTAGGCTTAGCATGAAGCATCTGAGGAAAAAAATTAAAGGCCAACTTTCTCACATTTTCTGGGAGTTGGAGAAGTTTTAAAATTAATATTATTAATATATCGGAGTTCAGTTTTAAATTTTATTGACGAAACTGAATATCGTATTTTGCGATTTTATTCAACTAAGACATGAATAGCTTGACGACCAATTTCATCTGCGCATCGAAGCCATAAGCAAGCAAGCACTTATAGACAACAGAGTTGGATAATAATTGTGCGCTAGGTTCATATTGCTTAGTCCCGTCAATAAGTGCATCGCAAGGAGCGCAGCCATACCGACAGCAGAAGTTTGTCCGGTCGAGCACATTGCCAGTCGGCGGGAAGCAATGCTAAGACCCGCCGCAAAGGCCAAATAGCCAACGAAGCCTAATAGGCCAAACTCCACCGCGGGGTTGAGCCAATCACTATGCCAATGGCCAATGCTTTGGATGAGCCCTGGAGCCCCCAAATCAATGAGTGCTTCTCGAATCAATCGCTTATTGCCTTCAGGACCAACGCCTAACCACGAGGTCTCTGCGCTGTGGATGAGGCCAATCTTGTACAGCCCCAGCCGCACCCCGCTTGAGCTGTCATAGCGAATGGCGGCGCCTTGCTCTTGCAGGCCTGTTTCTTCAACCACGTTTTGCATGCGCAAGAAGGGGTTGTCTTTGTCGGGAGTGGTCTGCAAGCCGCCGATGAAAAGCGCGGCCAGCAAGGGCAAGAGCCAGCGCCATGCGCCTTGCCACAACGGGCGGTCCGAGCGGTGCATGCCCCACAGGGCCAGCGGCCAAACCAGCAGCAGGGGCCAGCTGCCGCGCACGCCGCTGAGCAGCACCGTCACCCCCATGAGGGCGCTGGCGGCCAGCCACCAGCGGCGGGTTTGCATGGCGACGCCGGCCACGCTGTAGCTCATGGTCAGCAAAGCGCAGGCCAGCAGTGAGAGGCCCGCCATCCAGGGGATGCGGTTGGTCGGGGCGGCGTCCGACGACAAGGTGACCACCCAGACATAGGCCAGCACCGATGACAGCGCAGCAGCATGGCCCCAGGCCTGCAGCTGGCGTGTGGAGGGTTTGTGGTGGCGCAGCAGCAGCCAGACGCCCAGGGCGCCAATCAGCAGGCGCCATTGCGGATGCCGCTCGGGCCAGGGGCCCGACCAATAGGCGGTGGGGATGGCCATGAGCGCCCAGGCCGCCGCACAGGCCCACAACCAGCCGCGGGCCGCCCGCACATCCGCGGGCATCGCCTCCAGGCCGTCAGGCTGCGCAGGCGCGGCCCGGCGCGCGCCGAGCCAGGCCAGCACCCCCGCCAGACTGAGGCAAAGCCAGGCCGCGCCCGCGGCCCGGGTGCTGATGCTGGAAAAACCCAGCATCAGCGCGGAAAGTGACAGCAAAACAGAGAGGATGTGGCGGCTCAAGCGAGGGTCTTGGCAATCGGCGGGCTCACCCTGCTTTCAGGCGGGTGGACGGTGGGCGGGGAGGCATTGAGAGCAGCAGACCCAAAGTGTTCAGGTGCAGGTCAAAACAAATTCGAAAATGCCATCAATACCTGTGGATTCTACAAATTCAGTTCTGGTGCCTCGCTGACACCGGTGCGCTGAAACCCCTGCAGCTCAAAACACGCGCGCCCGGCAGGCGGAAAAAGGGCTCGAAGATGCGTTCGCGGTATTCGGGCGGCACCCCGGGGCCACGGTCGCACACGCTGAGCAGCACCTGCTCTTTTGCGGCGGCCAGCGAGAGCAGCACGCTCTGCGTGTCGGCCCCTGGCTTCGCCCCGTAGCGTTGCGCGTTTTCCAGCAGGTTGCGCACCATGCGTCGCAGCAGCCTGGCCACGCCCGACACCTCCAGCGCCGTCATGCCCTCGGGCACCGCGAATTCGGCGCCGACGCGCGCGCACTCCTCGGCGCACAGCCCCACCAGGTCGACCGCTTCGACCGTGCCCAGGTCGGCCTCGCGCGCATCGAGCCGGCTGGCGAGCAGGATCTCGTCGATCAGCTGGTCGAGTTCGGCCATGTTGCGCAGGATTTCGTGGCGTGTGCGCTCGCGTAGCGCATCCGCTGCAGCCGGCGTGTCCATGAGCTCGAGGATCACCAGTTCGGGCGGTGCCGCCGCGAGCTGCGCCAGGCCCGATTGCGCATCGCCCGCATGCCGCACCTCGTGGCCCGAAGCGGCCAGGTAGTCGGCCACCATGCCCGCCAGGCGCGCATCGTCTTCGATCATCAGCAAATGGCCCATGCCCCGATCATCCCCCGCGGCGTCGGCGGGCCGGTGTCGGCCCGGTAAAGTTGGGTAAACGTTCAGGCGCGCGCATGCACCCGCCCCGCCAGCGCCACCAGCAGCAGCACCGGCAAACCCAGCCAGGCGGTGGCCTGGAAGAACGTGGCGTAGCCGTGCGCGTTGACGAAGTCGCCCGAAAAGCCCGCGATGAACTTGGGCAGCAGCAGCATCATGGAACTCAGCAGCGCGTACTGCGTGGCCGAGTAGCGGATGTTGGTCAGCGAAGACAGGTAGGCGATGAAGGCCGCCGAGGCGATGCCGCTGGCCAGGTTGTCGGCCGACACCACGAAGACCAGCGCGCCCACATCGTGGCCCACGCCGTTCAGCCAGGCGAACAGCAGGTTGCTCGCGGCACTGAGCACCGCGCCCAGCATGAGCACGCGCATCACGCCCAGGCGCGAAGAGAGCAGGCCGCCCACAAACGCCCCCACCAGCGTCATGACCACGCCGTAGACCTTGGTCACGGCCGCCACCTCGTCCTTGGTGAAACCCATGTCCACGTAAAAGGGGTTGGCCATGATGCCCATGACCACGTCGCTGATGCGGTAGGCCGCGATCAGCGCCAGCACCAGCACCGCCTGCCAGCGGTAACGCTGCCAAAAGTCGGCAAAGGGCTCGATGAGCGCGCCGCGCAGCCATTCGGCCAGGGAGCGCGCGGGAGCGAGCGGCTGGGGCTGAGGCTCGGGCGAGGCCAGCACCGTGAGCACGCCCGGCAAGAGGCTGGCGGCCATGACCAGGTAGGCCGCGCGCCAGGCGGCGGCGTCGTAGCCCGCGGCGTCTGCGCCCTGCACACGCGCGGCGATCCAGAGCACGCCCGCGCCGGCCCAGATCATCGCGAGGCGGTAGCCGGTCTGGTAGCTCGCCGCCAGCGCGGCCTGCGCCTCGGCCTCGGCCGATTCGATGCGGTAAGCGTCGAGCGCGATGTCCTGCGTGGCCGAGCCAAAGGCCACCACCAGTGCGCACCACACGAGCGGCGCGAGCTGCTGCGCCGGGTCGTTGAGCGCCATGCCCACCAGGCCCAGCGCGATCGCCGCTTGCGACAGCAGCAACCAGCTGCGCCGGCGCCCCAGCGCGCGCGTGAGCCCCGGCAGCGGCAGCCGGTCGACCAGCGGCGCCCAGGCCCACTTGAAGCCATAGGCCAGGCCCACCCAGCTCAGGTAGCCGATGGTGCTGCGGTCGATGCCCGCTTCGCGCAGGCGAAAGCTCAGCGTGCCCAGCACCAGCAGCAGCGGCAAGCCCGCCGAAAAACCCAGCAGCAGCATGCGCACGCTGGCCGGCCGGGCGTAGAGCGCCAGCGCCTCGCGCCAGGTTTTGCGGGGCGCAGCGGGCGAGGACGGTGGGTTCAGGGTCTCGGACATGGTCCGATTATGGTCGCCCGACAAGGGCATGCCTTCGGACTATCATGCGCGCCATGTGCTGGCTCTGCGACCTCAAAACCTCTCCCCCCACCGGCGCCGACGACGTGCAGCGCTGGCACCCGCGGCGCGGCTTTTTGCTGGCAGCGGGCGCGGTGGCGGCGGCGCCCGCACTCGCGCAGGTCAGCGTCGGCAGCTCGTCCGAGGTGCGCAAGCTGGTGCCCGCCGACACGCTGGAGAACTCGGCGCGCCAGCAATACAGCCAGGTGCTGGCCGACGCCAAGGCCAAGGGCGCGCTGGCCCCGCCCGACCACCCGCAGCTGCAGCGCCTGCACACGGTGGCCAAGCGCCTGATCCCGTTTGCCGTGCCCTGGAACCCGCGCGCGCGCGACTGGAAGTGGCAGGTCAACCTGATCGGCAGCAAGCAGCTCAACGCTTGGTGCATGCCGGGCGGCAAGATCGCGTTCTACACCGGCATCCTCGACCAGCTGCAGCTCGACGACGACCAGATCGCCATGATCATGGGCCACGAAATGGCGCACGCGCTGCGCGAGCATGCGCGCGAGCGCCTCGCCAAGACGCAGGCCACCAGCGCGGTGATTTCGCTGGGTTCGGCGCTGCTGGGCCTGGGGCAGCTGGGCAACATCGCGGCCGACCTGGGCGGGCAGCTGCTCACGCTCAAGTTCAGCCGCGACGACGAGAGCGAGGCCGACCTGGTGGGCCTGGAGATCGCGGCGCGCGCAGGCTACCGGCCCGAAGCCAGCGTCGAACTCTGGAAGAAGATGCTCAGCGCCGGCAACGGCCGGGGCGGGCCCGACTTCCTGTCGACGCACCCGAGCGGGGCCAACCGCATCCAGGAGCTCGAGGCCAACCTGCCCAAGGTGCAGCACCTGTACGAGCAGGCGCGCCAGCAGGGCTGATCAGCGGTCGCGCACGTAGGAGTTGCTGCGCCGCTCGCGGCCGAAGCTGCTCTCCGGGCCGTGGCCCGGGATGAACACCGTCTCGTCGCCCATGGGCCACAGGCGCTCGCGGATGCTGCGGATCAGGTCTTCGTGGTTGCCCTGCGGGAAATCGGTGCGCCCGATGCTGCCGGCGAACAGCACATCGCCCACAAAGGCACGGCCGATGTCGGGCGAGTGGAACACCACATGGCCCGGCGTGTGGCCCGGGCAATGCCGCACATTCAGTGTGTGCGAACCCAGCGTGACGGTGTCACCGTCTTCGAGCCAGCGCGTGGGCGTGAAGGCGCGCGCGGGCGGAAAGCCGTAGTTCATGGCCGCCATCGGCAGGCCGTCGATCCAGAACTGGTCGCCCCGGTGCGGGCCGATGATGGGCAGGCCCAGCTGCTCGGCCAGATCGGCCGCGCCGCTGCAGTGGTCGAGGTGACCGTGCGTGACCCAGACCTGCTCGAGCCGCAGGCCGAGCTTTTTCACCGCGTCCAGCAGCACATCGAGGTCGCCGCCCGGGTCGATGACGGCGGCCTGCATCGTCTGATCGTCCCAGACGAGCGAACAGTTTTGCTGAAAAGCGGTGACGGGGATGGTGAGGTACTGGAGCATGGCAAGCGGCTGGGCAGGGTGCTGGCCCATGCCGTGAAAGTGGGATAATTTTAATGTTCGACCGATCCAAGCCACCGTGACAAGCCTTCGCGTCCTCATGCTGCTGCTGTTGACCCTGGCGCTGCCCTTTCGGGGCGCGCTGGCCGAGCTTGTCCATTGCGCGGGCACGCCCAGCCCGGTGGCGCTGGTCGCCAGCGCCGGCCACGGGCCGGCCGCTGCGCACGCCCACCACGCTGCGGCCACGCCCCTGCAGGCACTGGCCAGCGCCGAGGCCCATGGCGAGGCGCCTGCCGGCGCCGAGCTGGCCGATGGCTGCAAGGTCTGCGCCGCCTGCTGCATGACACCGGCCCTGATGCAGGCGCCGCAGCCCCCGGTGCTGAGCCTGCGTGTGGCCAGCAACACCTTTCCCCCGCTGACCACGCCCTCCCCGAGCCACCCCTCGGAAGGGCTGGACCGCCCACCCCGAAGCCTCTGACAACGCAGCGCCTGTTGCAGGCGCTGGCACGCACGCGTGCCGCCAGCGGACCGCAGACCCAGCCAGGTCTGCGCCCCTTCATTGTCAGCTTCGAGGTTCCCATGAAACACCATCGCATCGCCCTGCTCGCCGCCGCCTTGGCGGGCCTGTCTCTTTCCAGCGCTTTCGCGCACAGCAGCCACCCGCACGGCAGCCACGCGAATGCCCCGGCCCGCGTCGCCGAAACCCCCTACGGCCAGCCCGGCGACCCCAAAAAGGTGTCGCGCACCATCACGGTGGAGATGGCCGACACCATGCGCTTCAGCCCGGCCACGATCACCGTCCAGCGCGGCGAGACCGTGCGCATCCGGGCCGTCAACAAGGGCAAAGTCCTGCACGAGCTGGTGCTGGGCACGCCCGAGGACATCCAGAAACACTGGGAGGCCATGAAGCGCCAGCCCGGCATGGCGCACGACGAGCCGCACATGGTGCACGTCGACCCCGGCCAGCGCGGGGATCTGGTCTGGCAATTCACCCGGGCCGGCGAGTTCCAGTTCGCCTGCCTGCTGCCGGGCCACTTCGAGGCCGGCATGGTCGGCAAGGTGGTGGTGCGATGAAGCGCGCCCAGGCCGGCTGGGGCCTGTTGCTGGCGGCCAGCCTGGCGCCTGGCGCCTGGGCGCAGGCACTGCCGAGCCTGGCCGACGCGCTCGAAGCGGCCTGGCAACGGGCCGCGCTCTCGGCCGAGGCGGCGGGCCAGCTGCGCC
>JACCDU010742282.1_pt1 | contig 24315 bp, 18 predicted proteins | sample 7446081 | NCBI WGS metagenome assembly JACCDU01 (sample SAMN15323447, study PRJNA562643) | freshwater metagenome | isolation source: river surface water | place: USA:Blue River Watershed | collected 2017-08-17
ACCGCAAGTTCAACCTCGCGGAATCCTTCCCGGAAAGCGTGCTCGCCGAAGCCGCATCCCTCCCGGCAGTCGTACCGCCCGAGGCGGCAGCCGGACGCGAGGATTTCCGGATGATCCCGGTCCTGACGATTGATCCGGACGACGCCAAGGACTTCGACGATGCGCTGAGTTTCGAGGAGCTACCCGGGGGAGGCCTGCGGATCGGCGTGCACATCGCCGACGTCTCAAGCTACGTGCGTCCAGGCACGGCACTCGACGCGGAAGCACAACGGCGCGGCAACTCCACGTACCTCGTCGGCACCGTCGTGCCAATGCTCCCCGAGAAGCTCTCCAACGGCCTGTGCTCGCTCGTGGAGGGGCAGGACCGCCTTTGCCGAGCGGTCGTGCTCACGTTTGATCGAAAAGGGCGAGTCACGGAGACGCGCTTCGCCGCGACCGTCATCCGCAGCCGCAAGCGCCTCACCTATCGGCAAGCGTACGGACTGCTCTTCACGGATGACTTCGCGGCCATCCGCGCGCTTCCCCTCCCGGCGAAGCACGCCACCGGATCGACGGGGCGCGCGCTTTCCTCCCTTGATGACGCGGAGCTGGGGCAACTGCAGCACATCGTTCGCCGGCTCTGGCACCTGGCCGAGGGCCTCCGGCGCGCCCGCATGGAAGGCGGATCGCTGGACCTCGATATGCCGGAGGCCAAGATCTTCGTCGATGCAGAGGGTTTCGCCGAGCGCATCGAGCGGATTGAGCACGACGAAAGCCACCAGCTGATCGAGGAATTCATGCTCGCCGCCAATGAAGCGGTTGCCCGCGCCACCCGCGAGCAGCGCCGGGCTTCCCTTTACCGCGTCCACGATGAACCTGATCCCGAGAAGCTCGGCGAGCTGCGCGAGTTGCTCGCGACCCTGGGCTTGCAGGCCGGCGACCTCACGCGGCGCCCCGAAGTCGTTCGACTCCTCGAGCAACTGCGGACGCATGCGCAAGGACACGCCCTGCGGACGCAACTCCTGCGCAGCCTGAAACGCGCCGCCTACCGCGCCTCGCCCGACGGACACTACGGCCTGAACAAGAGCGACTACACCCACTTCACCTCCCCAATTCGCCGTTATTCAGACCTCGTGGTCCACCGAGTCCTCGCCACGCTGGCGCGCGGGAACGACGACGGAGCGAGCGGGGGCTACTCCCGCTCCGAACTGGAGAGCCTCGGTGAGCACCTCAGCCTCACGGAGGCGAACTCGCAGGAAGCAGAGAGAGAGTCACAAAAGATCAAGCTGCTCGAGTTCTTCGAGCGCGAGCTGCACAAGCGCGTGCGCAGCCGCTTCCCCGCGCTCATCACCGACGTCCGCCCCCAGGGACTTTTCGTCGAGCTCACGGAATCCATGGCGTACGGCCTCATCAGCGCGAGCTCGCTCAGTGATGACACCTACCTACCCTCCTCCGACGGCCGCGCGCTCGTCGGGCGACGCACCCGGCGACGGCTGGGCATCGGCTCCGTCGTCGAGGTGCGAGTCGCCGCCGTGGATCGATTCAAGCGCCTGATCGACTTCCGTCTCGCCTGACGCGACGCTTCCCGGACGCAGGCGAATCCAGACTCCCCTTCATGGTCTCACACTACGACTTCGCTCCCCGGTTCGCCAACGTGTACCGCGCCGCCCAGGAGGCTTACCGCCGCGACCCGGCGGGCACCCTTTCAGCCATCGCCACCCAGAGCGGACCTTGGCTGACCGCCAACGGGCTTACGACTCAGGCGCTCTATGACTACGTCGACGACGACGAGCGCTACGGCGAGCCGGGACTGAACCGGGCGCTGATGATCGAGTCGGTGCGACGCGACTACTTTCTGAACGTGCAACAGGGGCAACCCAGCACGGCGCTCCTGGACCCGGACGCGATGCCCTCGAAGGACGCCGAGATCGATGGCATCTCCTGGCTCCCGCGCCTCATCGTCAAGGCGCGCGCCAAACTCCGGGGCGAGCTCCCCTCGTCACTGATGTACGGTTGCGGTGGAGACCGGGCGTTCCTGCAGGAGCACGACCTCGATCCAGCCGAGTTCCTGTCGGCAGTCTGGCGCCACGACGGGCAGCCCGCCGCCATCGCGTCGTGGATTCACGCTCGGACAAACCGCCGCGCTAGTTGACGGTCCATAAACCCGCCTTACGTTCCTTTCACCCCTCCCCTCGATGAAGTTCACCCTGCTCATCAACGGTCAGTCGCGGACGGTCGATGCACCGGCTGACACCCCCCTCCTTTGGATTCTTCGTGACCATCTCGACTTGGTCGGCACGAAGTACGGCTGCGGCATGGGCGTCTGTGGCGCCTGCACCGTGCACCTCAACGGCGTACCGATGCGCTCCTGCCAAATGCCCGTTTCGACGGCCGTCGGCGTCAAGATCACGACGATCGAGGGGCTGTCCGCGGATGGCGCGCACCCGCTCCAGCGGGCTTGGGTGGAGCAGGACGTCGCGCAGTGCGGCTACTGCCAATCCGGGCAGATCATGACGGCAGCCGCGCTTCTCGCGGCCAACCCGAAGCCCTCCGACAGCGACATCGACAACGCTATGGCCGGAAACCTGTGCCGTTGCGCGACGTACCTGCGGATCCGCTCCGGCATTCACCGAGCCGCCGAGTTGGCGACCGCGAAGGGAGGTGCGTCATGAGCACACCTGATCTTTCCTCGCTGGGCCGTCGCGACTTCCTCCGGTTCTCGCTGCTGGGCGGCGGCGGACTCGTGCTGGCGACACAGATCGACTTCTTCGGCGATGCGCACGCCGCGGTCTCCGTGGCGGCTCCGTCCGCTGAGGGCGCCGCGCTGAATGCATTTGTCCGCATCGCTCCCGACGGCACCGTCTCGATCGCGGCCCACACTCCCGAGTGCGGCCAAGGCGTGCGCACCTCCCTGCCGATGCTCGTGGCCGAGGAACTGGAGGTCGATTGGGAGGCCATTCGCGTCGACGTCGTACCGCTCGACCCGGCCTACGGCGCGCAGTTCGCCGGTGGCAGCACCGCGATGCCGCGCTGCTACACGCCACTTCGCCAGATGGGAGCCACCGCGCGGATCATGCTCGTGGGGGCCGCCGCGGCCCGCTGGGGCGTTCCAGTGTCAGACTGCCGCGCGGCCAGTGGACGGGTGCATCACGCCGCCTCCGGCCGTTCCTTGTCCTACGGCGAACTCGCCTCAGAGGCCGCGCTGCGACCAGTACCCGCCACGAAGGACCTTCCCCTCAAACCCGCTGCGGACTTCAAGATCATCGGGCGCCGCATCTCGGGCGTCGACAACGGTGCGATCGTGACGGGCAAGCCCCTCTTCGGCATCGACCAGAAACTGCCCGGCATGCTCTATGCCGCTTACGAGAAGTGTCCGGTCTTTGGCGGTCGCGTGCTCGGTGCCAATCTCGACGAGATCAAGGCGCTGCCGGGCGTACGCGACGCCTTCGTCATCGAGGGCACCTCGAATCTTCTGGGCCTGATGCCCGGCGTCGCCATTGTCGCCGATTCCACCTGGTCCGCCTTCAGCGCCCGACGGAAGCTCCGCGTGAAGTGGGACGAGGGGCGCCACGCCAACGACAGCTGGAGCGGCTTCATGGAACAGGCCACCGCCGCCGGGGCAGCCAAACCCGGGCAGACCCTGCGCCAGGACGGTGAGGTCGCAGCGACGCTCGCCGCCACACCGGCCACTCGCCGCGTCGAGGCGGTTTACTCGTATCCCTTTATCTCACACGCGAACCTCGAGCCCCAGAATTGCACGGCTTGGTTCCACGATGGGCTGATGGAGGTGTGGGCCCCCAGCCAACGCCCCTCGGGCGGGCAGGACCTCATCCACGAAACGCTCGGGCTCCCGAAGGACCGAATCCGCGTCCACATCACCCGCATGGGCGGCGGTTTCGGCCGCCGGTTGAGCTCGGACTTCGTGGTTGAGGCGGCCGCCATCGCCCAGCGCGTGAACGCCCCGGTGAAGCTCACTTGGACGCGGGAAGATGACCTGCAGCACGACCACTACCGTCCAGGCGGCATGCACTTCCTCAAGGGCGCCGTCGACGAGAAGGGCGCCCTGGCAGCGTGGCACAACCACTTCGTCACGTTCGGCAATCAGGGGCGTCCGGGCAGCGGCGGATCCCTGAGTCCAGATGAGTTCCCCGCTCGCTTCGTGCCGCACTACCTCGCGGAGATGACCGTCCTCAACTGCGGGATCCCGATGGGGCCGTGGCGCGCACCCGGCAGCTGCGTGTTTTCCTTTGTCTTTCAAAGCTTCATGGACGAGCTGGCGCACGCTGCCGGACAGGATCCGCTGGAGTTCCGGCTCGCCCTCTTGGGCGACCGGGGAATGGTCACCACGCCCGGCGAGCGACCGAATGGCTATGATGCGGCCCGCATGCGCGGCGTCGTTGCCCTGGCCGCCGAGAAGGCCGGCTGGGGTTCGCCGCTACCGCGGGGCCGCGGCCGTGGCATCGCGTTTCACTTCAGCCATCGTGGCTACTTCGCGAACGTAGCCGAGGTCACCGTGTCGCGCGAGGGCGTGCTCAAGGTCGATCGTGTCGTGATCGCCGGTGACGTGGGGTCACAGATCGTGAATCCCAGCGGCGCCGACAATCAGGTCGAGGGTTCAGTCCTCGATGGGCTGAGCGCCGCGTATCAGGAACTTGATCTCGATCGCGGGCGCATCGTGCAGTCCAACTTCCACGAGTACGCGCTGCTGCGGATCACCGACGCCCCCCGTGTGGAGGTGCATTATCGGCTCACCGAGAATCCGCCCACGGGTCTGGGCGAGCCGGCACTCCCTCCGGTCGCACCGGCCATCGCCAACGCTGTCTTCGCCGCCACGGGAAAGCGCATCCGCAGCCTGCCTTTCTCGCGCACGGATTTGCGGTGGTCCTGACCGCCGCGAGCGCTACTCGAGCTTGAATTCTTCCTCGTGGGGGACCCGTCCGTCGTTCCTCGCTGTCGCTAGGTCACCCGCGGGGAGGAAGGCTGCGTAGCGCGTCAGCCATTCGTCGATTTTCTCGAGGTACGTCGCGGCATCGTAGGGAGCAACCACGGGATCGAACCGCTCCACCGGTCGAGCCCGCTGCCAGTCACTGGCCCGGCCGCGCTCCTTCGGCACGAGGTAGTACGACACCTTGTCCCCAAGTCCAGGCCGCCGCTCCATCTGCAGTGCCGCCTCCGCGCTTGCCCGACGGGGCTTACCCCCTCCGGCCACAAAGCGTTCATAGGCCTCAGCGCTCTGACTAAGACTCTCCGTCCGCGCGAGCTCGGCCACCGGCAGCTCGTGCTTCGTGATCCGGCGCCGCAGATGCGCGAGCGTCGCCAGCGGAGACTCCGCCCGCAGCCCGAGGAGATGGGCGATCAACTGCTCCGTCAGAGTCCGGAGGAACGGCTCCATCCCCCGCGATCGCAGTGCGCTGCCCCGGAGAATCACCCGACCATCCTCACGCAGGGCGTAGTTCTTCGCCTTGTAGCAGAACATCGCGGGATACCGACCGTCGAACTCCAACTCGATGCCGGCGGGCAGCAGGGGTGCAATGCGCTCGAGCAGCGCTTCGGGACGATCGAAATAGGACTCCGACGAGAGGTAGATACCATCGGTGTCCGCCTCAAGCAGCACGCAACCCTCAGCGGCAAAACCTTCGATCAGGAGATGGAGCAAATCTCTCCCTTGTCGCGTGACCTCCGCCGCCAGTCCGCCGTCGGCGAATCGGGCTCCGGAAAAGCCGAGGTAACCATAGAATGAATTGATGAGGATTTTGAAGCTCGCCTGCCGCGCGCCCGCTTCCCGGCGCGCTTCCTCCGTTTCAGCCGTGCGCGCGAGTTGCTTGTAGCGAAGTCGGTAATCGCGCAACGCGCGGAGCGTGCCAAGAAACACACCCAGCTCGTCCGCCGCCGGGTTGCGGCCCATCTGCAGCAACAGGCTGGGATAGAGGGACGCGACATCAAAATGGAGAACGTGACGAAACACTCCCTCGCGAAAGCTTCGGGTGTACCCTCCTTCAAATGACGCGATCTCCGGCGGGCGCGGGCACGCCTGCCGCGCATGGTAGTACTGCTCCAGGAAGAGAAGATCGATTCGCGACGTGGTTCCACGCAACGTCGCATCCTGCAGCAGCACGGGAAAGGTCCGCGTCTGCTCGAAGTAGGTCGGCAGCAGCAGGTCAGCCAGTCCCTGCGTTTCCCTGAGGTCATCGGAAAGGTACCTCAAAAAGCGCCCGCGGTCCTCCGCGAAAGCGCGCGAGAGCTGGGCGCCGTCGATGTAGGTCCGGGCTCCCGACGACGCCGCATCAGCCGGAGTGATGCCCAACGCCACCGACACGTCCTTGAGTCCGTACGAGTTGAGCTCGCGGGCCGTGAGGTCGTAGGCCTGCACGAGGAGATATGTATCGATCACGGCCCGGCCGGGCAGGTCGCAGCGGGGAAAGTCGAGCCAGCGCTCACCGACCTTGAAGCGGCTGTTCCGCCACGCGGCCTTGGTCCCAAATCGCCCCCACTCGCAGGGTACGCGCAGCCGCCGCGCCCGCTGCCGGAGGTAATCCAGATCGAAACGAAAGAGGTTGTGGCCTTCGAGGGTGTCGGGGTCCTCTTCGGCCAGCGCGTCCGTGAACGCGAGCAGGAGGGCTCGCTCCGCCTCATCGGTGGGCTCCGCGAGCTGCAGGAGTCGATCGCGGGTGCCGAATCTCAGGCCGATCGCGAGGATCCGGTCGGCAGGACGCGCAGGATCGCTGAACGTGCCGTCGGTGCTCGCGGTCTCGATGTCGAGTTGGCAGCGGCGGAGCTGGTTGAAGGGCAACGCGGCGAAGAGGCGCTTCCGCTGCTGGAGCAGATATTGCGTCTCCCATGGCTGAACCCGATCGGTCTCGACCCCACGATCGCGCACGCTGCGCGCCCAGGTGTCCAGTTCACCTGGATCCGGCGCTTCCGCCAGCCCGGCGTAGAAGCCTGCCCCGGCCAGCGCGGTCCACGAGCCTCCCACCGGCCCCTCCCCGTCAGGCCGCCCGCCGGTCCACAGAAACGGACGCAGGCGGTCTTTTTCGACGCGGCGCGCTCCGCCCTCGCCCGCCACCTGCAGAAAAACCAACCCGTCGGGCGCAACCCAGAGACCGCAGATCGAGTCGGCCACGACGGGGAAAGGGGTGCTCGGCGGCCGGGCCGCCTCACCCTGGGTTAGAACGGGCGAATGTAGACCATCACCACCGAAATGGCGCTCAGGACAAGCGCGACCCACACGAGGGCGCCGGCCTTCTCGCGTCGCCGATAGCCGAGACCGGCAAGGGCGGACAAGGCGAGCCACGCCACGATCTTGACGATGGCCCATCCGCCGGAGAAGGCGTAGATGCCCTGCCACATGCGAAGTCCCGTCACGAGGATCAGCAGACTGGAAATGCCCGTCCAGATCATGACCGACTTGCGCGAGGCCGCCGGCGCCGCGAAGGCGTAAAATGTGAAGCCGATCAGCACCAGGGCCGACAGGACGTGCAGGACATGCAGGGCGTTGTACTCGTGGGGATTCATGAGGAAGAAGAGGTTGGAGCTGGGTCCGGCGGCGAGCGAGTCAGAACGCAGCCCGGAACGGCGTTACCAGACGCAGACGGATGTCGAAGTCAACCGACGCCCGGGAGACCATTTCCGGCTTGGTCCCCGGGGGGCGATCGTGAGACCGTGAGGACGTTCGTGCCTTCCTCCTCCTCAATATCCCATCCGCCGTTGCGTCGCCTTTCGGTGGTCGTGCCGGTCTACAACGAGATCGCTACGGCTCGTATCGCGCTCGACGCGCTCCTCGCGAAGGAGATTCCGGGCTGGGAGTTGGAGATCATCATCGTGGAGAGCAATTCGACCGATGGCTCACGAGCCGTTGTCCAGGCTTACGCGGACCATCCTCGCGTGACGCTCCTTCTGCAGGACCGACCGCGGGGCAAGGGATTCGCCGTGCGCGAGGGATTCGCCCGGGCTTCCGGCGAGATCCTGCTCATTCAGGATGCAGACCTGGAGTACAGTCTCGATGACTATGAGCGGCTCATCCGGCCGATCGCTGAAGGCCAGCACCGCTTCGTGCTCGGCTCGCGCCACGCGGCTGGCAGCGGATTCGCGCTGCGGCAGTTCGCTGATCAGCCAGTGCATGCCTTCGTCCTGAACTGCGCGCACTGGACCTTCGCCACGCTCATCAACGTATCCTGCGGCGTCTGGCTGCGGGATCCGTTCACGATGTACAAGGTCTTCCACCGCGACTGCATTGCCGGACTCCGATTTGAGAGCAACCGCTTCGACTTCGATTGGGAACTCCTGATCAAGCTCATCCGTCGCGGCCATCGGCCGATCGAGATCCCCGTTCAGTACCGGTCGCGGTCCTTCAAGGAGGGCAAGAAAATCGCGGTCTTCCGCGATCCGCTGACCTGGCTGTGGGCGCTGGCCAAGTTCCGCTTCCAGCGGCTCTGAGCGCGCGACTGCCCGCATGCTCCGCCTCATTCTGCCGCCGAATCTTGCCGCCGCTGCCGGCCGCAACGCGATTGCCGTGCAGGTGCGGGTGGACCTCGAGCGTCCTCCGGGCGCGGAGTGGCTCCCCGCCCTCGCGGCCCTGCAGCGCCTCGGCGCGACCCCGCAGCGCTCGCTCGTGCTCCAACTCACTCGCGAGCAACTGCGGGAACTGGTTACGCTCCTCCGCGGCATGCCCGCGTTCGCCTGGGCCAACGAGCCGGATCGGCCACTCCTCTGGGTCGGGGACATCCTCCGAGGCGTGAGCGAGCATCTCCCGGAGGCTCCTTCAGCCACACCGAACGGCGCGTCCACCCCACCGACGGCGGCCCAGCGGACGACCAGCCGTGGAGCCACGCCGATGGGATCCGCCCGCCGCGGTCCCTCCGCCGAGCGATCCCTCTCCGCCGCCGCCACCCCAATGGTCGTCGATGGCTCGGAGCAATTCCTCGCGATCACACTCCCCTCGCGGGAACATGCATCCTACGCCGCCGTTCACGATCTGCTCCGCACGCACGGCTTCGCGCTCGAGCCTTCCAACCGTCGCTGGTGGCTGCGCGATCGCCATAAGGTGCTCAACTTCATCGCCGAGCACGGCGAGCAACTGCGCGAGGACTTCCGCGCTGAATTCACCGAGAACTTCACTCGCAACACCTCCCGTCTCACCCACGCCGGCGTCCTCACCGAGGCCCGCGCCGCGGCGGACGGATTCGAAGTGACGCTGGGCTTGGATGTTCCCGCCGCCGACGCAGCCGCCGTGCAGGCGGCGCTCGCCTCCAACCGCCACTACATCGAGTCGGGGTCACGCGTCCTCATCCTTGCCCCCCAAGTCGTCGCGCGAGTCCGCGCCGCCCAGCAGACTCTCGCCGGCGAGCGCGGCGGCGGCGGCACGGTGGCGCGCCGGACACATCGGATCTCCTCCGCGCGGTTGCCCGAGGTAGAATCGGTCCTCGGTGAAATCGCACCGCACTTCGCCCCGCCCGAGGCGTGGCGGGAACGCAGCGCCGCGCTACGCGACCTTTCCATCCTCGCGCCGGTCCGCGTGCCCGAGCCGCTGCACAGCGCCCTCAGACCTTACCAGCGGTTGGGCGTCGCCTGGCTACACCATCTCCACCGCCACGGACTCGGCGGAATCCTCGCCGATGAGATGGGTCTCGGCAAGACGTTGCAGGCACTCGGCCTTGCCTGCGCAACACTCGCTGAAGGTGGAGGGACCGTGCTCGTCGTCTGCCCCGCTTCCCTGCTCGAGAACTGGCGACGCGAGGCCGCTCGGTTCGCTCCGCACCTGCGCGTGAGCGTGCATCACGGGCAAGCACGCCACGACGGCTGCGCGGGTTTCCAGGGTGTCGACCTGGTCATCACGTCGTACGGCACCCTCGTGCGAGACCAGGAGCGCTTCACCGCCGTCGAGTTCACCTGCGTCATCGGCGACGAGGCGCAGCACCTGAAGAGCCGGCGCTCCCAGAACGCCCAGGCCATGCGCTCCCTCCGGGCCCGCGGCCGATTCCTGCTCACCGGCACGCCGGTCGAAAACTCGCTCGAAGACCTTCGCTCGCTGTTCGAGGTCCTGATGCCCGGCCTGCTCAGTCGCCCACCGACGGGCGCACGGGGCGAGGAGAAGCAGTGGTATGACGAACGGCTGCGGGCCCAGGTGGCGCCGTACATCCTGCGTCGCACGAAAGCGGCGGTCGCGCCCGAGCTGCCAGCCCGCATCGAACAGGTGCTGTGGTGTGAACTCACCCGCGCCCAAGCCGAGGCCTATCGCCGGATTCAGGAGGAGGGCGAACGTTCCCTCCTGGATCTGCAGGCCGGCGGAGCCGGCGAGGCGGCACTGCGCCTCGCGGCCCTGACCCAGCTCCTACGTCTGCGCCAGGCATGCTGCGACCTCCGCCTTCTCCCCAAGTCAAACCATGACGCGGCACCGGACGCTGCCGACTCCGCGAAACTCGAGGCCTTTCGCGAGTTGCTGGCCGAGGCGATGGATGACGGCCACCGCGTCTTGGTGTTCTCCCAGTTCACCTCACTCCTCTCGTTACTCCGCGCTGACTTGGAGGCCCAGGGCGTTCCCTACTGCTCGCTCGACGGCAGCATGTCGCCCGCTGAGCGCCAAGCGGCCGTGGATCGGTTCCAGAACGACCCGTCCAAGATCCCCGTCTTCCTCCTTTCTCTCAAGGCGGGCGGCACGGGTCTGAATCTCACGGGCGCGGACACGGTCGTGCATTTCGACCCGTGGTGGAACCCTGCGGCGGAGGCGCAGGCGACCGATCGAGCGCACCGCATCGGGCAGACACGGGTAGTGACAAGCTACAAGCTGATCTGTGCGGGAACGGTCGAAGAGAAGGTGCTCGGACTTCAGGAGCGCAAGCGCGCGCTCCTTGCGGACGTCTTCGAGGCGAGCGATGCGGCGGCCTCACGACTCTCGATCGACGACCTGCGCGATCTGCTCCGGTAGCAGGGGCGACAACTCCGGCCGCGGCGGGACCGATTCGGGCGACGCCCTCGTTATCCTTTGGTCCGGACTCCCTGCGCACCGAAGAGCTGCTGCAAGACCGTTTCCAGGTCTTCACCGGGGACCGACTCACCGCGGCGGCGAACTACCAGCGAGCGGGAACGGGCGGCGGCGATCGCTCGGTCATCAAGCTCGAACAGCCTCACCTCGCCCGACCTCCAGCCCGCCACGTCGGTCGTTTCCAACGCGCGCCAGCGGAACGGAAGTCCGGTGGCGTTGATCCAGATGTCCCAGCCCGCGACGAAGGACCCGTCCCGCCGCTCGACGAGGCTCGGGTAGCGCTCAGTGAAATCCGGGATGCGCACCGAGGCGATGCGCACCCGCAGCACCGGCTTCATTTCGTCGAAGTACTCCGCCAGAGAATCGACGTCTTCATCGCGGAGCGCATTGAAGAGATCCAGCGGGTCGATCCCCATCAGATTGAGACCATTCCAGAGGCCGTGCTGATTCTTGGAACCGAATCCTCGGCTGCCGTACCAAGCCTGAAACTGCTGCGTGATCATCAACCCGATTTCCAAGTGCAGGTGAGCCCGCTCTCTGGGGATGGTGTACCCGCCGGCCGAGCGTCCCATGATGCCTAGGACTTGGCCGCGCTTGACGGAGCCGCCCAGCCGAATCCCCGGATCGATCGACGCCAGATGCGCATAAAGCGAGTACACGGCGGGCTTCGCCCCCGGATGCTCCAGCACCACATAACGTCCATAGCCGCTTGACCCCGCACTCTTCGCGACGTGCCGCACCACGCCATCCATCACGGCGAAAATCGGGTCCGTGGCCTCACCCTTGGCGTCCCGGCGGATGGGCTTGAGGTCAAGCCCCTCATGGAACTGTCGTCCTCCGCTACGGGTGCCACCAAAGAGGCCGGACGTCAGCTCGCCGGAAGCGGTGGGTTGGACATAGGTGTCCAACGCGCGCTCCTGCGCCCACGCGGGATTCGGCGTCGGCCACGCCAGGGGAAGGTCGTCCGCCCGGGCGACCGTAACCCAAACCACGCATGCCAGAAACGTCCGGAGCATCATGCGCGCACGTCCTCCACGCCGCTCCGACTCGCCACCGCTCGCTCGCGCAGCCGCGCCACCTCGCCCGCCTCAGCCAAACCGAGGAGCTCGCTGCCGACCGCGTCCGCGAGCAGTCGCCCACGGTCCGTCAGGCACACTCCACCTTCGATCTGCCGCAGGAGCCCCTCGGCCTCCAGACGCTCCAGCCTCCGTGTCACGTCGTGCCAAAGATCGTTGGCCGCATCCTCCGCCCGCAGCGCCGGCTCAAATCGCGCGCGCAAGCGGTCCAGCGACACCCCCGCATTCATTCGCAGGCCGAAAATCAATGCATCCTCCAGCAGGCGCGCGGCAGTCAGCGACTCCCGCTCCTCCTCCGCCCGCCGCCCCGCCTCGACGTCGTCGGACCAGCGCGCGAGATCCGCCGGGTTTCGCCCGCGCCATCCGTCTTGCTGTGACGCCGCCGCCGGCCCCAGACCCACCCATTCTCCCATCAGCCACGTGTTCAAATTGTGCACGCAGATGTGACCGGGTCGGGCAAAATTCGAAACTTCGTACTGGGCGTACCCCGCGTCAGCTAGGTGGGACCAGGTGCGTTCGTAAAGCTTCGCCTCGCGCTCCGGATCGAGCTTCACCTTGCCCTGCGCCAGCCGCACCCAGAGCGCCGTGTCCTCCTCAAAGGTAAGGCAGTAGGTCGAGACGTGATCCGGAGCGAGGGCGATGACTTCGTCGAGATCCGCCAGCCAGTCCTCCTCCGTCTGACCCGGAAGGGCGAACAGCGGGTCAAGGTTCACGCTGGCGAATCCCGCCGCCCGCGCCCGCTCGTAGGCTTGCAGGGCCTGTTCGCGGGTGTGCAAACGACCCAGCCCATCCAGCAGCGAGGGCCGTAGGCTTTGCACGCCGATCGACACCCGGGTGACCCCGAGGTCGCGCAGGACGCGCAGTCGAGCGGGAGTCACCGAGGCGGGGGCAAGCTCCACACTCCACTCCGCACCGGAGGCCAGGGGCAATCGGCGGACCGCGGTTCCCAATCGCTCGAGTTGGCCGGGTGAGAGCAAGCCTGGAGTACCTCCACCCCAAAACACCGTTCCCACCGGACGGCCCGACCAGTCCACGAGACCCGTCTCGCGCTCCACCGCCGCCAGGTAACGCGCAATCTTCTCGGCGTCGGGCTGCACTTGGTAGAACGCGCAGAAGTCGCAGGTGCTGGCACAGAACGGCACGTGCACGTAGAGGCCCGTGAGCATCTGCGGCGCACCCGCGCGGAGGCCTAACTCATGCGTTGCCAATGCAGGTTCTTTGTGTTCGTTTCCCAATCGGTTTTCCTTCTCCCACGCCAATGCACAACAGCCGCATCTCCCACGCGAGACGATTCTTCCTCCTGCTCGGCGCCGCCTTCGGGCTGCTCTTCCTGACCGGCTGCGATGAGGTCAAAATCAACGATCTGACGCCGTCGTCCCTGGCCGAGAATCCCTCGCAGATCTACACGGTCTCAGTGCGGGTCACGCCGAAGACGTCCGCCATCGTCCCCGGCACTCTGGTCACGCGCCTGATCATCGATGGAAAGAATTTTGAAATGGAGCCAAGCTCCTTGGGTCAGGATATCTACGAGTACGACTTTCCGCTCCCCCCGGGTCGCTCGCAGATCGCGTACTACTTCCTGGTCACCTACCAGATCGAAAACAACGGGGTCGTGGCCGCACGCGAGGCCTACACGGGCGTCCGCTCGCTCGGCGTGGTGGGCCGCTACGTTCTCTCGCTTGAGGTCAATCGCGCGCCCGTCGGTGCCAAGGTGAGCGTACTGGGTCGAGGCTTCACGACGAATGACATCGTCTACTTCGACGACACCCCAGCCCGCACGGTCTACGAGTCCCCGAACTCGCTCGGCTTCTTCGTTCCGCCCGTCGCCCCCAACAAGACGTATCGCGTATCACTCGGCGGCGCCGCTGGCTCCCCCGTGGGTACGTTCCGCGTCGACGGCGGGTCCGTCAGCGTCTCGCCGGCATCACTGACGCTGCGCCCGCGCGAGACCCAATCGCTGACGTTCACGATTCCCAATGTTGCTCCCGCCGGCGGCCTGCTCCTCGCTGTCACCACCGACGTTCCGGAAAGCGTGATCATGTCGGAGGTGCTGGTCCCCGCCGGCCAGACCACCGTCACGGTCAATATCCAGGGCGGCCGCCCCGGCACCGGAAGCCTCTTCCTGAAGGGCTACGGTTCCGGCGAGGTGACGGTCCCCGTGACCGTCAAGTAGTCGCAGCGCTGGCGCGAGGTCATCGCGCCAGCTGGAGTCTCACTGGTCGGTGGTCACTGGCCACCGCCACCTCCGGCCAGTCCGGGATGTCCACCCCGATCGCCGTTGCGTTTTGCCAGAGCGGCAAAGATACCAAAACGTAGTCGACGCGCGTGTAGGTGTCTTCGCGGTCGAAGCGGTAAGTCCACCGCTCCCCCCGGGAGTCCGTCGCATCCACGGCAAAGAAGAGTCGCCGTGCCCCCTGCTCGCGGAAACGGGCGAGCACCGGGCTGCTCTTGGCGTCGTTGAAGTCGCCCACCACCATCACGCGTGTGGCATCGAGATCACCGACCCGCTCAAGGATGCGTCGCCGGATCGCCTCCGCCTCCCCAATCCGCCGACGCGCTGCCTCGGGGTCGTCGGCGTCTTGGGTCAGCCGACTCTTGAGGTGCACGCCGAACACCGTGAGCGCACCGTCTGATTCGTCCCAGCGCAGCTCAAGCAACCCGCGGCGCACCGACTCCGCTCTCGCAACCTGGGTACTGACAAGATCGGTGTGAACTCGGACGTCGGCGGGACGGCGCCGCGAAAGCCACGCGAGGCGACGCTCCGGATCCGCCGCCGTAGCGACGCCGCCGTAGCGGTATACGACTCCCTCCGCGCTCAGATCGCGCCGCAACTCGGTCAGAAAGTCTTCACCTCCGATTTCCTGCAGGATGAGGACGTCCGCATCGAGGCGCGCGATGACGGACCGCAGAGCCGTCTTCTCGATCTCGGGCTTGGGATAAGCGCGACGAAAGACACCGTCCACCCGGCGATCCGCCAAGGTGTAGTTTCCGACGTTGTAGGTCGCGACGACCCACGCCGGCCGCGGCGCTGGTCCGGCCGCCTCGACGTCCGCAGGGGCAAGGAACCAGAGACCGGCGAGCGCGACCACGCCCGGCCAAAACCGGCGACTTCGGGGGACTAAACCGGCTTGAGCAGCGCCCGCTCGCGCTCGACCAAGGTGGGGTGCGAATAGTGAAACCCGCTGTACCATGGGTGCGGAGTCAGGTTGGACAGATTCTTCTCAGCCAGCTTCCGCAGCGCGGACACCAAAGCCTCGGGACCGCCCGTAGCCGTCCGGGCGAAGGCATCCGCCTCGTATTCCTGGGCTCGGAAAAGTCCGTTGGAGAGCGGTGAGAACCAAAAAGCCACCGGCCCGCTAAGGAGTGAGAAGAGGAGAAAGGCCGGAGCGATTTCACCGGACGGAAAACCGAAAGCCGGGTTGAACCAATCGCTGCGGGCCAGCGTCGCCACGACCCACAGCGCTCCGAACTGCGTGAGCGCGGAGATCGCGAGCCTCTTGGGAATGTGACCGCGGCGATAATGGCCGACCTCATGCGCCAGCACCGCCTCCAACTCCGCAGGCGTCAGCTGGGCGATGAGCGTGTCGTAGAGCACGATGCGCCGGAAGCGCCCGAACCCGGTGAAGAAGGCGTTGGAATGCGCCGAGCGCTTCGAACCATCGATCACCTCGATCGTCGAGGCCTTGAATCCCGTGCGCTCCGACATCGCCAACAGTCGGTCCCGCAGCTCGCCTTCAGGCAAGGGAGTGAGCCGATTGAACAGCGGCAGAATCAACTTGGGGTACCCCACCAGCATCAGGAGCTGGAAGGTGAACAGCGCCACGAATGCCCAAATCCACCAGCTCTCCCCCACCCAGCGGACCAGCGACAGCACCAACCAAAGAATCGGAAAACCGATCGCGACCGTCAGCGCCAGCCCCTTGAGCTTATCCGTGACCCAGAGTCCCGGCGTGCTCTTGTTGAAGCCGAAGCGCTGCTCCACGCGGAACTGCGACCACCATTCAAAAGGCACTCCGGGCACCGCCAGCAGCAGCCCGGCTGAGAGAATGAACAAGGCATCGTCCCATTTCGGGGCGCCCGGCGCGAGCACCGCCACGTGCGCAAAGAGCAACGGCAGGAATCCACCAAAGAGGACGAGCGCCAGCACTCCCGCCTCGAAGATACTCTCCAGCACGTCGAGACGTTGGTGCGCCAAGGTGTACTCGCTCGACCGCCGGAAGGTCGCGGCGTCCATGATCGCCAAGGCGGCGGGCGGCGGCGATCCCACGGCGCGGCGGACTTCGCGCCGATTCAGCCACTCCAGCCAGAGGTCTCCCGCCAGATGCAGGACCATCAGCGCTGCCACCACCAACATCACCGTCGTCGTTGTCATGCAGGCAGAGAACTGCATTCCGCCGCGACGTAAAGCCCACACCCGAAAATGGCTTGCCCGATTCCCGCCTCAACTGGACAACCGCCACGGCCCCGGTCTCCCCACGGGCGACCGGGGCGGCGAGCCGGGTACGATCAGCGACGCCAGGTCCCGCTCGCCCGCTCCCGACGGTAGGCCGCCACGGTTTCCGGCAGTCCGTCCTCCAGCGAAATCCGGGCGCGCCACCCCAAACCAGCCAGCAGAGAAACGTCGAGGAGCTTCCGCGGTGCGCCGTCGGGCCGGGAGGTATCCCAGACGATGCGGCCGCGATACCCGACCGCAGCCGCAACACGCTCGGTGAGCTCGCGAATCGTGAGGTCCACGCCGCTGCCGACGTTCACCCAGTCGGGGGGCTCCGCGAGCCGAAGCAGGAAGAGGCCGGCATCGGCAAGATCATCAACGTGCAGGAACTCCCGCCGCGGCGCCCCGGTGCCCCAAGCTCCCACCTCCGACCTTCCCGCACTCACTGCCTCATCAAAACGGCGGATCAGACCGGGCAGCACATGCGAGTCCTCCACATGGTAGTTGTCGCCCGGACCGTAGAGGTTCGTCGGCATCACCGAGTGATAGAGGAGCCCGTGCTGTCGGCGACAGGCTTGAGCGAGCTTGAGGCCGGCGATCTTCGCGATCGCGTACGCTTCATTGGTCGGCTCGAGCGGCCCGGTGAGCAACGCGGACTCCGCCATCGGCTGAGACGCGAGCCGAGGATAGATACACGAGCTGCCGAGAAACAGTAGCCGCGACACCCCGGCGCACCGCGCTCCCTCGATCAGGTTGAGAGCGATTGCTAGATTTTCCCGGAGGAACTCCTCCGGCCGGGTCGCGTTCGCGTGAATCCCGCCGACCCGCGCTGCCGCCACAATCACCGTCTGGGGCCGGACCTCCGCGAGAAAGCGATCCACCGCGGCTCGGTCCGTGAGATCCAGGCCGTCGCGCCGGGAGCGGACCACGACGTCGGCGTCGGGTTCGCGCGCGAGGCGGCGGACGAACGCGGCCCCCACCATCCCGGTGTGTCCCGCGACAAAGACCCGACCGAGCGGGGCGGACGCCATCGCGGCCGCAGTCACCTTTTCAGTGCCCGCCATGCGGTCAGGGCGGCGGCAGGCGCGCGATCTGCGCCTCGCGCTTCGCCAGCTCCAGGTCAGCCTCGACCATAAGGCGCACCAACTCCTTGAAACGCACTCTCGGCTCCCAGCCCAGCCGCTGCCGCGCCTTGGAGGCATCGCCAATCAGGAGATCCACCTCCGCGGGCCGCTCATACCGCTTGTCGTGCTGCACGTAACGCTCCCAGTCTAGATCGAGCAGCGCGAACGCCTCCGCGCAGAATTCGCGTACGCTGTGGGTCTCATTCGTCGCGACGACGTAATCGTCGGGCGCGTCTTGCTGCAGCATCAGCCACATCACCTCAACGTACTCCTTGGCGTAGCCCCAGTCGCGCCGCGCATCGAGGTTTCCGAGGTAGAGTGCGTCCTGCAACCCTACCTTGATGCGCGTGGCGGCCCGCGTGATCTTGCGCGTGACGAACGTCTCGCCGCGCCGCGGGCTTTCGTGGTTGAAGAGGATACCGTTGCTCGCGTGCAGTCCGTAGCTCTCCCGGTAATTCACGGTCAACCAGTGCGCGTAAACCTTCGCGCAGCCGTACGGCGATCGCGGCCAGAAGGGCGTGCGTTCAGTCTGCGGAACTTCCTGCACCTTGCCGAACATCTCCGACGACGAGGCTTGGTAGAAGCGGACTTTCTTCATCAGCCCGGCCTCGCGGATCGCCTCAAGGATGCGCTGCACGCCCAGTCCATCGACGTCGCCGGTGTACTCCGGGATGTCGAAGGATACGCGGACATGCGATTGCGCGCCGAGGTTGTAGACCTCGTCGGGCTGCAATTCGTAGAGCAGCTTCACCATCTGCACCGAGTCAGCGAGGTCTCCGTAGTGCAGGAATAGCCGCACGCCGTTGACGTGCGGGTCGCGATAAAGATGGTCGATTCGCGCGGTGTTGAAGGTCGAGGCGCGCCGGATCACCCCGTGCACTTCGTAGCCTTTCGACAGCAACAGCTCCGCCAGGTACGATCCGTCCTGACCGGTAATGCCGGTAATCAAGGCCTTCTTCATCGGTTGCTCCCAGCAACGCTGGCCGTCTCCACCCGCGCCCGCAAGCCTTCAGACCGGTGACGGTCGCGCCGGAAGGGCGTTGCGGCCGCGTCAGAGGTCGTCACGCTGCTCACCATGGAGGTCACGCTGCTCGCCGCCCAATCGCTCGACGGATTCATCACCCGTCATGACGAGCCCGGCACCGCGTTCGCCTCGCCCGAGGATCAGCGGCACTTCATGGCCGCTCTCCGCACCTATGACGCGTCGATCATGGGCGGCCAGACGTACCGGGTTGCCCGGGAGGCGATCCGGGCGCACGTCACCTCGCCACGGCGCCGCGTCGTTCTCACGCGCACGCCGGAGCGCTTCGCGGACGATGTCGTCCCGGGACGCCTCGAGTTCACGGCGGAGGACATAGGGTATCTCGTGGCCCGCCTCCGCGATCTCGGACACCGGCGCTGTGCGCTGCTCGGCGGCGCCCAGATCCATCGTCTTTTTCTGGAACGCGGGCTGGTCGACTTCGTGGAACTGACGCTCGAGCCACGCCTGTTCGGAACGGGGACGCCGCTGGTCGGCGCTCCCGTCGACGTGCGGTTGCGGTTGGTGGGCTGCGCGCCGCTTGAGTCGAGCAACACGCTTCTGGCGCGCTACCAGGTTCTCCGGCCTTAATCGGAGTCGGCCGCCTGATGCGCGGCCGTCGCGAGCGCCGGGTGCAGCGCCTGCCCCTTCACGCGGACGCCCCGCAGCTTGTCCATGATGAAGTCGGCGTGCTCGGTCGCGACGTCCACCAGCGTATGCCGCTGGCGGATGTCGATACTGCCCACGACGCGTGCCGGGAGCCGCGAGACCCCCGCGATCTTGCCCACAACGTCGCCAGGCTGAATGAGATTCTTGCGACCGACGTTGAGGAAGAGCGTGGTGAATCCCGCCTCGCGTCCGGTCCGGCCGCGAGGCGGCGCTGCGGGGCGATCCCAGTCGGCGCGCTCGGGACGCTCCGGGGCTTCCGTTCGCTCCGGTGGCGCGGTCCGGACCGGGCGGGACTCGGCGGAAGTGGATTCGGCGGCAGGGGCCGCGCTCGTCTTCTTGGCGACCGGCGCACGCTCCGGCGCGGAAGCCGGACGCGGCGCCTTGTCGGCCGAATCACCGGCGGGCGCGGCCTCTCCGCCCTGCAGGAGCGCGATCAGAGCGGAGCAGATGTCGGTGCTCGTGAAGCCCTCTTCCATCCAACGCTCGACCAGCGCATCGTTGCGCCGGAACGTTCCCTGAGACAACAGGCCGCGCACCTTCTCGAAAAGGAGGCTCGCGCGCGCTTCCTCGACTTGGTCAAGCGACGGGATCGGCGCCCGCCGGATCTTGAGTCCGGCAAAGCGCATCATGCCTTGGAGTTTCCAGAGCTCTCGTCCGGAAACGAAGGTGAAGGCCTTGCCGGCATGGCCCGCACGCCCCGTGCGCCCGATGCGGTGGGTGTAGTCCTCGGCGTCGTTGGGTAGATCGAAGTTGAAGACCACCTCCAACTCGTCGACGTCGAGTCCGCGGGCCGCGACATCGGTCGCCACCAGAAACTCGAAGGCGCGACGACGGAACTTGTCCATCACGCGGTCGCGCTGCGCCTGGCTGAGGTCGCCGTGCAGGCGGTCGCTGGCGTAGCCGCGCGCATGCAGATGCTCGTCCAGCTCATCGACCATCACCTTCGTGCTGCAGAAGATGATGCCGTAGCGGAAGTCGTACAGGTCGATGACGCGCGTCAGCACGTCGATCTTGGAGCGACGGTCGACCTCGAAATAGACCTGGTCCACCGCGGGAGCGTTGCGGGCGTGCGCCTCGATCTTGATCCACGCCGGATCCGCAGCGAAGCGGGTAATGAGGCCCCGAATCGCCGGCGGCATGGTCGCAGAAAAGAACAGCCGCTGGCGGCCGGTCGGTACGCGCGAGAGGATCATCTCGATGTCATCGCGGAATCCCATGTCGAGCATGCGATCGGCCTCGTCGAGAACCACCATTCGCACTTTGTCCAAGTGCAGGGTGCCGCGCTCCATATGGTCGAGGATGCGACCGGGCGTACCGATCACAATCTGCACCCCGGCGGCGAGTGCGCGGAACTGCCGTTCGTAGGATTGTCCGCCGTAGATCGGCACGGCGTGAAGTCCGCGGGAGAAAGCGGCCAGACGCCCGATCTCCTCAGCGACCTGCACGGCGAGTTCGCGCGTGGGGCAGAGCACGAGCACCTGCACCTCCTTGCGTTGCACGTCGACGCAGGAAATCGCCGGTAGTCCGAAGGCCGCGGTCTTACCGGATCCGGTCGCGGACTGGCCCACGAGATCTCGGCCCGTCAGCGCGACGGGAATCACCGCCGTCTGAATGGGCGAAGCCTCCTCGAAACCGAGCTTGTCGACTGCACGCAGGAGTTCGGGATTCAACCCGAGCTCTGAGAAAGGACGCTTTTCCATGGATAGAACATGCGCAGGAATGGACGCGGGACGAGCGCAATCTTTGTGCGCGAGCTTCCGGCCCGGTGCGCTTTGTCTCGCTTTTCCGGCGGATTGAGACGCACTGCGGAGATGCCGTTCTCGCAGCTTGGCTTGCATTCCAGTCTGGTTCGTGGCGCCCAAGCCATGGGCTACGCCGATCCCACACCCATCCAACTTCGGGCGATCCCGATCGTGCTCTCCGGCCGCGATCTCATCGCCTCGGCTCAGACCGGCACCGGCAAGACTGCGGCCTTCGCCCTGCCCGTGCTGAATCGGCTCGGCCCACACAAGGCCGGCTCACCGCGCGTGCTCGTCCTCGAGCCGACGCGCGAACTCGCCGCCCAAGTGGAAACGTCGTTCCGCGACCTGGGCCGCTTCACGGACCTCCGCGCGACCGTGCTGCACGGCGGCGTCGGCTACGGGCGCCAGCGTAGCGACCTGCGGGCCGGTGCGGACATCGTCGTGGCGACGGTGGGCCGCCTGCTGGATTTCCTTGAGGAGCGCACTCTGCGTCTCGACGACATCGAGGTGCTGATCCTCGATGAGGTCGATCGCATGCTCGACATGGGTTTCATCAACGACGTCAAGCGGATCGTCGAAATGTGCCCGAAGCAGCGACAGACCCTCTTCTTCTCTGCCACGGTTCCTCCGGAGATCGAGGCGGTCGCGCGCTTCGCGCTCCGCGATCCTGCCCGCGTCGAAATCGGGGCGGCGCGCTCAGTCAATGAGTCGGTCAAGCACGCCCTCTACCCAGTGCGCCAGGAGCAAAAGTTCGATCTGTTGCTGGCGCTGCTTGAGCGCACCGATTTCCAGAGCGTGATCATCTTTTCCCGCACCAAGCACGGCGCGGACCGCATCGCGCGCAAACTCAAGGCCGCCAACCACTCCGTTGCGGTGCTGCACGCCAACCGGTCTCAAAATCAGCGCATCGAGGCACTCGCAGGCTTCAAGGCCGGGCGCTACGAGATCATGGTGGCGACCGACATCGCCGCACGCGGCATCGACGTCGCAGGAGTCTCGCACGTGATCAACTACGACGTGCCGGAGAACCCCGAGGACTACGTCCACCGCATCGGCCGCACCGGTCGCGCGATGGCGGTGGGTGATGCCTTCACGCTCGCCGAGCCCGAGAACGCCAGCGATGTCCGCGATATCGAACGGTTCATCGGACAGCGCATTCCGCAACTCACGCTCGATGGATTCCCCTACCTCGGGTCGAGCGCACCGACCATCGATACCCAGCGGCCTGGCCCTAAGGCACCGCGGCAGCAACGCGGCGGTCGGCACGGCCAAAGTCACGGCCACCGACCCACGGGCGGTGGCGGCGGTGGCGGTGGCGGCCGCCCCGGCTTCCGTGGCGGTTTCCGGGGTCGCCGTTAACGCACCTGGAGCGTGTCGCCCTCGAACGCGAGTCCGAGGGAGGGTACGACGACGGCCTTCCGCTCGCCTTCACGGCGGACGGTGCCGGCGATCCACGCTTCGTGGCCAGCCTCCTGCGCTGCGGCAACCACCGCAGGTGCAGCCGAGGCCGGCACGTAGGCAGCAAAGCCGACCCCCATGTTGAAGGTCGCGTAGGCCTCACGCAGCGACACCGGCCCGGACTCCATGATGAATTGGAACAGCGCCGGAATCCCGCGGGGCGTATGGATCTCGTAGACCCACGGATCTTCGGGCCGCATCAGCTTGCGCCAGCCGTGACCCGTCACGTGGGCGAGGTAATGTAACGGCAGTCCCCGCTCCAGACAGAGTCGAACGAAACGGACGTAGATCACCGAAGGCGCCAGCAACGCCTCACCGTAGGTCCGTGCGTCTCCATGCCCGATCGGCGTATGGTAACCGCGCGGCAAGCGCTCAGCGATCAGACGACAGAGCGAAAGACCGTTGGTTTGCACGCCCGACGACGCGAGAAACACGATGGCGTCGCCCTCCTTGACCTCGCTCGCGATGCGCCGCGCCTTCGGCGCGATGCGTCCGACTGCGGAACCGGCAAGCACGATGGTATCGGGATTCACCACGCCCTTCAGCGTCGGCGTTTCTCCGCCGCCCCAGACGGCTCCGGACTGACGGCAGCCCTCGGCGAACCCATCAACCAACAACTGCATGCGCTCCGCATCGGCAAACCAGCCGGAGTCACCCACCGCAGCATGCATCGCCACGGAGACCGGCAACGCGCCGCACGTGATCAGGTCGTTGACGATGGTCGCCACCGTATCGATCGCGATCTCTCGGTAGCAGCACCGCCCGCCTTCGCGGCGGAAGGCGTCGGCCACGAGGTTCTTCGTACCCAATCCCTCCTCGACGTGCGCAAGGAAGTGGTCGTCACCCTCCAAGAGGTAGGCGCTCTCGCCGCGGGTCGACGCCGGCTCGCGGTAGCCGTGCGCGATGAGCTCACCCGCGGTCGTGCGAGCGGCGCGCTGGCACGCCCGCTTGAACGCGTCGAGCTGGTCATACCGAACTCCGGAGGACTCGTAGTTGAGGCTCATCAGTAGGACCGTCCCTCGTTTCGCTCGTAGTAGTTTACGTAGGCCTGATTGACCACGCGGTAACCGCCAGGCGTAGGATAGTTCCCGGTGAAGTACCAGTCACCCGAACTGCCCGGCACGGCCGCATGCAGATTCTCAATCGTCTGGAAGAGGATTCGGATTTCGCCCTTCCACTCCGTGTCCTTGGGACGGACCAGTTCCGTGATCCGGGCCGCGATCTCGTCGTCGGAAAACGGGGCATAGATGCGCCGGACTTGATTCTCCAACGCCGCGCCTGCCGGGCGTTCAACCTCGGCGCGGCAAGCCCGGTAGGTCTCTTCCAGCACGTCGGTCATCCCGCGCTCCTTCAGCAACGATACCGCCGCCTCGAAGGCGATGAACTTCGCGAGCTCCGACATGTCGATGCCGTAGCAATCCGGGTAGCGAATCTGCGGGGCCGTCGACACGATCACGATCCGCCGGGGCTGGAGCCGGGTGAGGATGCGCAGAATCGACCGGCGCAGCGTGGTGCCGCGGACGATGGAGTCGTCCACGCAAACGAGATTATCGTTCGGCCGCACCGAGCCGTACGTGATGTCGTAGACGTGGCTCGCGAGCTGATTGCGGAAGTTCTCCTGCCCGATGAACGTGCGGATCTTGACGTCCTTGCTCACGACCTTCTCGCCGCGCGGCCAGTTGCGCAGGATCAGTTCATCCAGCAGCGCGTCTGTCAGCGTACCCGCCCGACTGGCCTGCAGGATCGCGTCCTTCACTTCGCTCCGGCGTGTCTCGCGCAGCGCCGACATGAGGCCGTAGTAGGCCGTCTCGGCGGTGTTGGGAATGAAGCTGAAAACGG
>JACCDU010378053.1_pt1 | contig 24306 bp, 19 predicted proteins | sample 7446081 | NCBI WGS metagenome assembly JACCDU01 (sample SAMN15323447, study PRJNA562643) | freshwater metagenome | isolation source: river surface water | place: USA:Blue River Watershed | collected 2017-08-17
ACGTGCGTTGGCCTTGACGACCTCGGCCTTGATCGAAGAAGCGATCATGGTATTTCCTTGTTTTTCGCTCAGGTTCGGTGAAGAACTTCGGCGGGTTAATGACTTGCGCCACCTGCCGGAAAAGCGGATGGCGTGCGCTTTGCAAATCGCAAAGCAGGTGGATTATAGCCCGAAACAACCCCAAACCCGCAGGTCGGGAGCTTCAGCTCCAACATGCAGCCTGCGCCAAACCCCGAAAAGTCGGACCTAAACGTGCCGACCTGCGGGGATTAATTGGTTAATTGGGGTCAGATCCCGATTAATTCTTGGCGAGCCAGCCTTTGAGCCGCTCCACGCCCTGACTCAGCCTGGCCAGGTCTTTGGACGCAAAGCACCAGCGCAGCCAACCCGCCGCTTCGGGGGCAAAGGCTTCACCCGGTGCCAGACCCAAGCCAGCTTCGGCCACCAGACGCTTGGCGGTGACCACTGCATCGGGGTGACCTTCAAGCCTGAAAAACGCGTACATGCCGCCTTTGGCCGGGGCCACTTGCACGCCGGGTATGGCTTGAAGCAAGGGCACCAGGGTGTCACGACAGGCTTTGAGGTGTGCCACCACGCGAGGCGTGATGTCTGCGGTGTTTTGCAAGGCCACCACACCCGCGCGCTGGGTAAAGACCGAGGCGCAAGAGGTGTTGAACTCGATCAGCTTGCCCATGTGCGGGGTCATGGCGGGGGGCATGACCAGCCAACCCAAGCGCCAGCCGGTCATCAAGAAACTCTTGGAAAAGCTGTGCACCACCACCAGGCGGTCGTCGGGCTCAGCCACGTCCAGAAAAGACGGGGCGCAGCCATTGGCCGTATCGGTTTCGTAATACAGGCGCTCGTACACCTCGTCGGCCAGCACCCAGGTGCCGGTGCTGCGGCAATGCGCCAGAATCTCGGCCTGTTCGGCGCGGCTCAATGTCCAGCCCGTGGGGTTGTTGGGCGAGTTGACGATCAGCATGCGGGTGGCAGGCGTGATGGCGGCTTTGAGCACGGCCATGTCCAGCTGCCACTGGCCATGCACCGGGCGCAGCGACACGCACTTCAAATTCGCGCCCATGACCAGCGCTTGCGCGGTCAAGTTGGGCCAGACGGGCGTGACGGCGACCACTTCGTCGCCCGCATCGATCAGGGCTTGTGCGGCCAGCATCAGGGCGTTGACGCCGCCTGAGGTGATGGCGATGCGGTCCACCCCTATGGCGTGGTTGTGGCCATGTAGCGCCGACATGTAGTCGGCCACCGCCTGGCGCAGCTCGGGCAGGCCCAGGTTGTGCGCATAAAAGGTCTCGCCTTGCTGCATCGAGTCGATGGCGGCCTGGCGCACCACATCGGGCGTGACTTCGTCGGATTCACCAAACCAGAAGGCCAGCACATCGGGGCGGCCCATGCCGGCGTTGGCCACTTCGCGGATGCGGGACTCTTCCAGATCGAGCACGGTCTGGCGCATGAAAGGCGGAGCAATGTTGTTCATGCCTTCATCCTAACTTCTGCCAGCACCATCGCCCCGTATGGCTTGCGAAATTTGAGCGGCTGCCTATCATGGGCAGCACAACAACATGACAGGGAGTCACACATGGCGAAACACTTGGCCAAAACTGGATGGGGTGCTTTGGGCTTGGTCTTGGGCATCCTCATGACGACAACGACGGGCCACGCCCAGGCGCCGTTCACCGCCACCCAAGGCGCTGAAAAAGTCGGCAAAGTCAAAAAGACCAAAGCGCCAAAATTACCCAAGGACAAAAGCGTGGGCGAAAACACCGCACAACGCGACAAACGCTTGCTGCGCGAATGCCGGGGTCGCCCCAACGCGGGTGCCTGTGAAGGCTACGCCAACTGAGGACCCCACCACTGGCGCAAGCCACTGGCGCGCACGCTGGGCCTGGCAATGGCCGCCTCCAGCAAGCCGGTCTGGGCTTCGATCAGGCTGAACTGTTTGCGGGCGCGGGTGATGCCGGTGTAGACCAACTCGCGAGACAACACGTCGGCGCCGCCCGGCGGCAGGACCAGCGCCGTGTGCAAAAACTCCGAGCCCTGGCTTTTGTGCACCGTCATGGCAAACGCGGTTTCCACATGGGCCAAGCGCGTCACGCTGACCGAACGCAGCTGATCGCCGTCAAGGAACCAGACTTTGAGCGCCCCTTGCGCATTGGGCAAGGCCACGCCCACATCGCCGTTGAACACCCCCAGCTGCGCGTCGTTGCGCGTGACCATCACTGGCCGCCCGGCAAACCACTCGCCCTGGGCTTTAAGCCCCCCTTGATCGGCCAGCGCTTTTTGCACCGCCGCATTCAGGCCTTCGGTGCCCCACTCGCCCTGCCGCACCGCGCACAAAATGCGAAAGCGGTCAAAGGCCAGCAAGACCGATTGGACCCAGCCTTCGTGCGAACCGGCCACGGGACCTGCGGCGATGCAGGCCAGGTAATCGGCATACGAGGGCTTGCCCGATGCGCCACGCGCGAGATCACAAACGGACTGCGGGCTGCTGGCCTGCTGTGCCCACAGCGGCTGCGCAAGTGGCCCGGCATCGGCAGACTGCAGCGCGGCCATCGCCGCTGGGGCATCGCCGCCATTCACGGCCAAAGCCAGTTGCCCGATGGGCCCGCCAAAGCGGCGGCTCTCGCGCAGCATGACCGTTTGCTGCGCCAAAGGTGGCGCTGAAGTGCCAGCGGCCAGATGCGCCGCACCCAGCGTCTGCCCGGCCACAGCCTGAACAAACTGCACGGTTTCGGCACTGTAGTGGCCTTGCGCCGCATCGCGGCACAGATCGCCCAGCACGGCACCGGCCTCCACCGAGGCCAGCTGGTCTTTGTCGCCCAGCAGCACCAGCCGCGCATGGGGCGGCAAGGCTTGCAGCAAGGCGTCCATCATCTCCAAATGCACCATCGAGGCTTCGTCCACGATGAGCACATCCACATCCAGCGGGTGGGCCGCATGGTGGCGGAACTGGCGCGAATCGGGCCGCGCACCCAAGAGCGCATGCAAGGTGCGCGCAGGCCCCATGCGCTCGACCAGCGCTTTGAGGTCCAAGCCGGCATCGACGGGCACGGGCAAGTCTTGCAAGGCTTTGTCGATGGATTGCTTCAAACGCGCTGCGGCTTTGCCGGTGGGTGCGGCCAGGGCCACGCGCAAGGGGTTGCCCGTGTCGTGCAGCGCCAGCAACAAGGCCAGCAAACGGGCTGCGGTGTAGGTCTTGCCCGTGCCCGGCCCGCCGGTGATGACCGACAAACGCGCACGCAGGGCCACGGCGCAAGCCATCTTCTGCCAGTCCAGATCCGCCCGGGGCGCGAAAAACCGGTCCAACCACACACGCGCTGCCGCTTGCGGCACCGGCAGCGGTTCACCGGCGCGCTGCAGCAGGCCCTGCCCCACCCGCTGCTCGTAACCCGCATAACGGCGCAAGTACAAAAGCGGTGCATCGGCGGTGCCGCCCAGCACCAGGGGCTGACCCGCATCAGGCACATCGGCGGCACGCAGGCAGCTGGCCTGCAGCTCTTGACGCCAACCCGACACATCGCGGGGCATGGTGGCCCACAAAGCGTTCAGGCCCAGAGGCCCGTCCAGCCAGGCCTGTGACCAGCCCAGCAAGGCCACAGGCGCATCGCACAAGGCGGCCACAGACAGGCAGGTGTGGCCCCGCCCTTCCATCTGCGCCAGCACGGCGGCGGCCACCAGCAAGGCCGCAGGCGCTTGCGGGTCGAGACGGTGCAATTGTTCGGCCAGCGCGCTGTCGATGCGGCGCAGCAAGCCCTGATCGGCCCAGGCGTGCAGCCACTGCAAGGCTTGCTCGGCGCTCAGCGTGGGCGCAGGCAGCGCCTGCAACCAGTCCATCTGGGTCGCAGGCACCACCAGGGCACGGGGATTTTTGCGCACGCTCATGCGGCCTCCTCGGGGGTCATCATGGCGTCCAGCGCGTCGAGCAAGGCCACCGGCGCAGGCAAGGTGCAGCAGCCCCCGGCAGGCCCGTCGATGCCGCGCAAAAACAAATACACCGCGCCGCCCAACTGCGCTGCCGGGTCGTAGGCATCGCCCAGGCGGGCCCGCAGCAAGCGGTGCAGCGCCAACATGTACAGCGCAGCTTGCACCTCGTAGCGGTGGTGCGCCATGGCCGCCTCCAGTGCGGGCGCGGTGTAGGCGGCATCGCCCTCGCCCAGGTGGTTGGACTTGTAGTCCAGCACCCAGTAGCGGCCTTCATGCTCGAACACCAGATCGGCAAAACCCATCAGCATGCCGTGCAATTGCGCATCGGGCAGCTGCGGACGGCTCACGCCGGGCAGCAAATGCTGGCGGCACAAAGCGTCCACTTCTTTGGCGTGCAAGCGGGCGGCGGGCAACCAAAACTCCATCTCGGGGAGCAAGGTGCCCAGGGCATTCAAAGGCGCATCGGGGCCGCGCAAAGGCTGGGCCACCACACGCGCGAGCCACTGCACCACATCGGCGGCCTGCGCCTTGTAGCCAGCCCGCTCGCAGCGCTTGGCCAAGCGTTCGGCCTGCGGCGTGCCCGGCTGCAAGGCAAAGTGGTCCGCCGCCAGCCACTCCAGCTGGTCGTGCAAGAAGTTGCCCGCGCTGGGGCCTCGGGCAAAGCTGTGCCAGGGTGCAAGCACCGCTGAAGCAGGCAAGGCCACCTCGTCCACCACCGGCTCGTCGTCGGCCGGACGTGGGGTGGCCATGCGCCAAGCCGACTGCAAGACTGGCTGCGAAGACAGGTCCCGCGTCAGCCGCGAAAAGCTGGCAATCGTCCACGACTTGTCGATGCGGGCGGTGCTGTGCAAAGCGTCTTGCAAAGCCGCGTGCTGCGCAGCCCGCTGCCAGCGGGTCAAGGGCACGACGCTTGGGCCGCGCGTCAACTGCACAGGCAGCGCCTCGCCCACTGCCGTCGTCTGCAAGGCCTGCAACTGAGGCAGCCATTGCGCGGCCTCCAGCGGCTGGCCACCGCTCAGCAAATGGCCGGGGGCGCTGTCGTGGTTGACGCAAGCCTTGCCATTGCCGCGCTTGACCGGGCTCCAGCCCACCCACAGGGCGTGCCGCGCACGGGTCAAGGCCACGTACCACAGCCGCAGGTCTTCGCGCAGGCGGTCCAGGTCCGCGCCCTTCGCGTCCTGCTTGTCAAAGGCCAGCGTCCAGTGGCGTTCGCCCTGCGCGTCGCTGACTTGCAGCACAGCCGCCTTGTCGGCGGTGACCACGCGGTGGCTGTGCGCAAAGGGCAGGCACACCACCGGGTACTCCAGGCCCTTGCTCTTGTGGATGGTGATGACCTTGACCAGGTCTTCATCGCTTTCCAGGCGCACGGTCTGCTCTTCGTTTTCACCCGCACTGCCGTCCAGCGCTTCGTCGATCTGCTGGCTCAACCAGCGGATCAGGGCCTGCTCGCCGTCCAACTGGTGGCTGGCAGTTTGCAGCAGCTCGGCCAGGTGCAAGACATTGGTCAGGCGGCGCTCGCCATCGGGCTCGCCGCGCCAGCGCCCGGCCAGCTGCAGCACATGCAGCGACTGGCGCAGCATGGCCAGCACACCCTGGTTTTGCCAGGTCTGGTGCAGCTCGCGCATCTGCTCGGCGCGCTGGTCCAGCAGTTCGTCTTGGGTGGCCAGCTCGTAAAGCTCTGGCAAGGACAAGCCCACAGTGCGCGTGCCCAGGGCAGCGCGCACGCGGCGCATGTCCTGCGGCTCGGCCACGCCGCGCAGCCACAGGCACAGGTCCTGCGCTTCGTCGCTGGCAAACACCGAGTCGCGGTCCGACAAATACACCGAGGCCACGCCGCGCCAACGCAACGCATCGCGCACGGCGGCGGCTTCCACACCGGTGCGCACCAGCACCGCAATGTCTTTGGGTTTGAGCGCGGTGTCGCCTTTTTGCGGATCGACAAAGCGCGCTTGCGGGTCACTGAGCCAAGCCACGATCTGCTCGGCGCACAAGGCCGACAAATGCGCACGCGCATCGCGCTGACTGCGCAGCGTGTCGTCGTGCACCAGCGTCATGGCCGGGATGGGGCCGCTGCTGCCGGTCAGCACTTCGGCGCGGCCCTTGGCGTCCACGCTCTGGAAGGGCAAAGGGTCCTCATTGCCACGGCGGTAGCCGAAGGCGTCTTGCGGGATCTCGAACCAGCGGTTGACCACATCGACCACCGCTTGGGTGGACCGGAAGTTGGTGCCCAGCACATGGTGGCGGCCCGCCGTGGCGCGGCGTGCGGCCAGGTAACTCTGGATGTCGGCGCCCCGGAAACCATAAATCGACTGCTTGGGGTCACCAATCAAGAGCAGCGCGGTGTCCTGTCGGTTGTCCGCCGTGCGGTAAATGCGGTCAAAGATGCGGAACTGCAGTGGCGAGGTGTCCTGGAACTCGTCGATCAGGGCCACCGGAAACTGCTCGCGCAGGCGCTGGGCCAGGCGCTCGCCCGCTTGCGGGTCGGCCAGCGCCACATCGAGGCGCTGCAGCATGTCGGCAAAACCAAACAGGCCGCTGCGACGCTTGAGTTCGGCCATGCGCTGCAGCACATGGGTGCGGGCGTGCAGGCGGGCGGCCTGTACCGGATCGGGCAAGGCCAGCAAGGCTGCCTGCAAGTCGGCATAAGCCTGGCTTTCGGGCGGCAATTCCACGGGGTCTTCGCCGGGCTTGCGGCAAGCCAGCAGCCCTTCGGGCGTGAAGCGGTCCCAGCCGGTTTTCATGCCGGCTTGCAGGGCCTGCGCATCGGCAGGGCTTTGCGACCAAGACTTGAGCACGCCCAGCCATTCGGCGCATTTTTTGTACGTGAGCTTGCGGCCGTCCCAGCTGGACTTGTGCTGTTCCAGCTGCGCCTCAATCCAACCCAGCAAGTTGTCGGCCCGATCGGCCCAGCCTTGCTTGAGGGCCTGCAGCTGCGTGTGGCGGGCATCGAGCGCGGCCGACAGCACCTGGCCCAAGGTACCGGGCCCTGCCTCGGCCAGCGGCACGCCCATCAGGGCGCGCATATCGGCTTCGAGCGTGTCCACATCGCGCCAAATGCCTTGCACCTGCGCCACCATGGCGGTGGGCATGGGGTAGAGCTGCTGGCGCCAGTAGTCCTGCACGGCTTCCATGCGCAAGGCGGCTTCGTCGCCCACCAGGTTTTCTTCAAACAGGTTGCCGCTGTCAAAAGCGTGCTCGCGCAACATGCGCTGACACCAGGCGTCGATGGTGTAGACCGCCGCATCGTCCATGGCCTGCGCGGCCAGCGCCAGGCGGTAAGCGGCCTGCTCACGCTGCGGCCCCTCATGGTATTCGTCTTTCAGTTCAATCAGAAAAGCATCGTCCGTCTCGGCGGTGCCGCGAAACACCTGCGCCGCCTCGGTCAAGCGGGCGCGGATGCGGTCTGACAGCTCACGCGTGGCGGCGCGGGTGAAGGTCATCACCAGCACATCTTGCGGCAGCATGGGGCGCACGGGCGCAGTGCCACCTTCTGTGTCCTGTGTGCCATGGCCCAGCACCAGGCGCACATACAGCGCCGCAATCGTCCAGGTCTTGCCGGTACCAGCGCTCGCCTCAATCAGATGGCTGCCGCGCAGCGGAAAGCGGTGCGCGTTCAAGGCGTGTGCGCTGCTCATGCCAGCACCTCCTGGGCATCGGAGTCGGCAGGCGCATCGGGCAAAGCCTGCACCACGGTGTGCGCGGCCCAGGCTTTCAGGGGCGCATAGACCGCCTCGGCCAGGCGTTCAAACGCGCCCGTGGCCAGCAAGGTGTCGAGCGTGGGATAGGTCCGCGCCAGCGCCGGGTCCTGGCGGACTTCGGCGCGCTGGTGGCTACTGCCTTCGTACAGATCGAGCAGCGCGTTGAAGTGGTCTTTTTTCTCCAGCCACTTCAGGGCCAGCGCCGGTGGCAAGGGCAGCGGCCAGCGCATGCCTTCGACCCAAGTGTCCAGCAGCACCTGCAATTGGGCGCGGGCGGCTTCGGGGTCTTGCGGCGGCACGCGCACCACGGCGTTGCGGCCCACCACCACGCAGGGCAGCGGCTGGCCCATGGCGGCAGCGGCCAGCGAGGTGAGCCACACATCGATCAATTTGTCGGGCAAGGCCAGCGCCTCTCCGCCGTCCTTGATACGGGCGATGCTGTTGGCACGCAGGGCCAGCGCCAGTTGACCACCCTGGCCTACCAACAAACCGCCCAGCGCGTCTTGCAGGTGCACATGCGCGTGCGGCAAATCGACCAGCACGCGCTGTGCCGCATCGGGGTAGCCTGCGCGCTCATTCAGGGCGGCGGTCAGCAGAGTCTCCAGGCTGTGCGAGAGTTTTTGCGCTTCGAGCAGGCCCACGCCCGCCAGGGGCAAGGCACCGGCTTTGCGCAGACCTTGCACCACCCGCTGCACATGCCCGGGCAATTGTTCGTTGGTCAGATCCACCGGCACATGCGCCAGCTCGTGCTCCAGCAACTGGTACAGGTCCAGCCCGGCCAGCCCGAACAGCTCTTCGTCGTGCAATTCGCTGCGCTCGTCTTCCAGATGCACCTGCAAGCGCTCACGGAAAAACGCCCCCACCGGTCTGCGCAGAAAGCGGGCCAGCTGGGCCAGTGTGATGACGGGGGTGCCGGTGGCGGACTGCAGGGGTGGCAGCAAGACGGCCTTGCCTGCAGGCTGCACGGCTGGACTGGGTGACACTGCCTGCGCCGCCAGCCACTCTTTGGCATAGGTCTGCAAGCCGCTGCCTTCTTCAAAATAGGCCCGGCTGAACGGCTGCAATGGGTGCACCGTGGTCAGGCGCTCAGCGGTGCCCGTGCCCCACAGCGCATCGATCTCGTCGCGCAATTGAGAGACCAGCACCGAGGGCGGTTGTTCGCTGTTGTCGCGCACGCTGCGGCCGCTCCAGCTCACATACAGCACACGACGGGCCGACAGCAGCGCTTCGAGCATGAGCTGGCGGTCATCGTCGCGGCGCGAGCGGTCACCAGGGCGGGCCATGCCGGGCAGGCCCAGCAAATCGAAATCGGTGCGCGGGCTGCGGCGCGGGTAGTCGCCGTCGTTCATGCCCAGCAGGCACACCATCTGAAACGGGATCGCCCGCATGGGCATGAGCGTGCAAAAGGTCACGCCCCCGGCCCGAAAGCGCTGCTCCAGCTTGGGCACTTTCAAGGCCTCCAGCCAGGCAGACCGGGCCACGGCCAAGGGCACCGCTTGAGCAAACCCTGCTTGCCCGGCGGCCTGCACCCAGTCGTTCAAAGCCTGGTCCAGCGCCGACAAGGCGTTGCGGTCGGCATCGTCCTGCGGCTTGAACAAGGCCGCCAGCATGGCGCGTGCACGCTCGGCCCACTGCTCGGGGCTGGCGGGCGTGGCACAGGCTTGCCACCAATCCATCAGCGCTTGCAGCAAGTGCGCCAAGGCTCCGGCCAGCTCGGCGTCGAGGCCGCCCACTTCCGGGTAAGGGTCCATGCCCGTAGCGTCAGGCGGGATGGGGTCTGCGCCGCAGGCATAGCCCATCAGCATGCGCTGCACGCCAAACAGAGCCGAGTTGTCTTCGCCGCAGGCGGCCAGGCCCAAGCCCGCGCGGTGCGTGGCCGACAAGCCCCAACGGATGCCCGAGCCCGCCATCCAGCGGATCAGGGTGGGCAACTGTTCGGGCTTGACGCCAAAGCGGGCCGCCAGCGCGGGCACTTCGAGCAGCTCGACCAGCTCGCTCATGCGGCCACGCTGCTGCGGCAAAGCCAACAACCACTCCACCGCATGGATGAGCGGGCTGCTGGCCTGCGCGCCCAGGTCGGCAATGTCGAAGGGAATGAAGCGCGCATTGCCTCGCTTGTATTGGCCAAACACGGCGCGGATCGCCGGGGCCATCACCTCGATGTCGGGCACCATGACCACCACATCGCGCGGCGAGACCTCGGGCATCTGGTGGAACCATTGCAGCAACTGGTCGTGCAGCACTTCCAGCTCGCGCACCGGGCTGTGCGCCACCTTGAACACCACCGACACGTCATCGGCCTGCACGGGCGACGCCACCGGGTCTTGGGCAGACTGCAGGTCGCGGATGCGGTTTTGCAATTGCGTGAGCAAGCGCGTGGCATCGCTGCCGGGCGCATCGTCAAAGAAGTCCAGACGCGGCCACTGCGTCTGCGCGAGTGCCGCCTGCACATCGTCAAACGCGTCCAGCTGGCGGATGAAGTCGCGCCCCTGCCGCCCCCAAGCGGCCAGCAAGGCGGGGGCGTGCAGGTGCATCTGCGCGTAAGGGGTGTCCGACAGCACCTGGCTATCGCGGTAAGCATGCCGCTTGCGCTCGGCCTTAAGGGCTTCGCGGCCATCGATGATGTCGCCCCAATGGTATTGGCACGGGTTGGGCACGGCCAGCAGCACCTGGCTGTGCGCGGCCAAGGCGGCCAGCATCTCCAGCAGCTGGCCGGGCATGTGGCTCATGCCAAACACCGACACGCGCCGCGCCACCGGGCTGGCCAGGGCTTCGCCCGACTTCAGGCGGGCCAAAGCCCGCACATGCAAGGCCGGCCGCGTGGCGTGCCGCTCGGTGTCGGTCAGGGTGGCCAGCACGCGGCGCCACAGCTCGGCCTGCCACAGCTGGTCGGCGGGCACCTCGTTCGGTTGAACGCTCTGGCCTGCGGCCTGGCGCAGCACATCGCGCCCGGCGGCCCAGTCTTCAAGCCAGTCGGGGCGGTAAATCTGGTACTGGTCAAACAAGTCGGCCAGGCGGCTGGCCAGTTGCAGCAAGCGGTCGGGCTCGTCCCCCCGCAAAAAACCGGTCACCGGCTGGAACACGGCATCGCCCACGCAATCGGGCAGCAAAGCCATCAAGCGCCAGGTCATGGGCAGTTTGTCGAGCGGCGAATCGGGCGGCACATTCTGCGCACCCAGCACCTGCCGGTAGGTGCGCCACAAAAAGCGCGAGGGCAGCTCCACCCGGGTGGCTGCGCACACGCCGCCTTGCTGGGCCAGCGCCATCTTGATCCACTCGGCCATGCCGTTGCTTTGCACCAGCACCACCTCGGGCTCCAGCGGTGCCAGAGGCTGGCGCGCCAGCCAGGCCGACAAGGTCTCGGCCAGCACCTCGGAGCGGTGGCTGTGCAGGGCAATGAAGCCGGGCAGGATGGCAGAAACAGGCATGCAGTGTGGGCGCGTGTGCACGCGTGAGGCGTGCTTGTGGGTGGGGTGCGAAAGCAACAAGAATAGCCGCAATCTTGCCCCGTTTCGCTCTCATGAGGCGAGCCCGAGAATGCCTAATTTTTAAGCACACCACGCCGCACCAGACAGGATGCGGCTTGCCACGGTTGTTCATGGACTTATCCACAGCTTTGGGCACGGTCTGTGGGGAAAGTCTCCGCCGGGATAGAAAGGCGCCCTGACTGCTTTTACAGTCAGGCCATGACGCATTTTTATGAACCCCATAACGGCCATGGCCTGAAACACGACCCCTTCAATTCGATCGTGGGCCCGCGCCCGATTGGCTGGGTGTCGAGCCGCAGCGCCAGCGGGGTGCTCAATCTGGCGCCCTACAGTTTTTTCAGTGCCTTCAATTACGTGCCGCCATTGATCGGGTTTTCCAGCATTGGGCGCAAGGATTCGCTCAACAACATCGAGGCCACTGGTGAATTCGTCTGGAATTTGGTCACCCGCGCACAAGTCGAAGCGATGAACCGGACCTGCGAGGCGGTACCGCCCGAGGTCGATGAGTTTGAACTGGCGGGCCTGCAGACGGCCCCCTCACGCATCGTGGGTGTCCCGCGCGTGGCGCAAAGCCCGGTCAGTTTCGAGTGTCGATGCACGCAGATTTTGCAAATGCAAAATCTGCAAGGCGAACCACTGCAGACCTGGATGGTTTTTGGCGAGGTGGTCGGCATCCACATCGATGAGCGTCTCGTGCCTGGCGGCGTGTACGACACGGCCAAGGCGGGCCATGTGTTACGCGGAGGCGGGCCAGCCGATTACTTCACCATTGGGCCTGAACAGCTGTTCAAGCTCTACCGCCCTGAAAGCGGTGCCCGCGATTTGCCCCCATGAAGCTCACGCCTTGCGGGCTTGGCCCCCGTCGTGCATGAGTTGCGCAATCTCGGCTGGGCCGAGCAACTGAATCGGGTTTTGCCGGGCCAGCGCCACCGCCGCGTGGCTGAACACGCCCAAGCTCATGCAACTGCATGAAAAGGCCTGATCGTTTTCCAAGGCGGTCAGCAGTTCGCGCAAATGGTCTGCGCCCACGGTCGCGGCTTTCCAGCGTTTGGCGCTGACCAAAGTGGTTCGGCCATTTTTTTCAATCGCAAAATCAGCCGGGCCGTTGGCCAACCGGCGCACCTCAAAACCCTGCTGCCGCAAAGCGGCCTCGACCACGCTGGCAAAGTCCCGCCAGCCCATGCCGCGGGCTTGATCTGTGAGTTGGTCAATGCGATCGGCCGACAAGGTGTTTCTTTGTCGCCAGGCCGCCACGATGCCCACCACCAGAAACGGAAACGCACCCAGCATGCCCGCGGTCTTGTAGGCATCGGGCAACAAGGCACCGGCCACCAGGGCCACGGCCAGCATCACCACCCAGCTGACCCACCAGGGTGCGCGCAACAAAGTCGCAAAGAGCGACTTTTCAGCCATTTTGAATTTCATGCTCTACCCGAAAGAAAGTGTGCCCGCCAGTGTAGTGGTTCGGCTGGTTCACGCGCGCACCGAACCACCGCATGACCAGGCCTTTCAGTCCAGCGTCACGCCCGCGTTCTTGACGACCTGGCCCAGGCGTATGGACTCTTTGCGGATCAGCTCACCAAACTGGGCCGATGTGCCGCCCACCACGGGCGTGCCGATGGCTTCCCACTTTTTCTTGAATTCCGGATCGCTGAAGATGGTGTTCAAGGTGGTGTTGAGCTTTTGGATGACGGGTGCAGGCGTGCCCGCACGCACCGCAATGCCGTGCCAGCCGGTCAGCTCGTAGCCCGGCACACCGGCCTCGATCATGGTGGGCACATTGGGCAACGATGGGTGGCGCTTGGCCGAAGTCACCGCCAAGGGCTTGAGCTTGCCGCCCTGGATGTGGGGCAATGAACTGCCCAGGATGTCGAACATCACCTGCACCTGACCGCCGATCAAGTCGTTGAGCGCAGGGCCCGCGCCACGGTAAGGGATGTGCGAGATGTGGGTGTTCATCTGTGTGTTGAAAATTTCGCCGGCCAGGTGCTGGGGCGTGCCGTTGCCAGCAGACGCAAAAGCGAGTTTGCTGTCGGACTTTTGGGCCAGTGCGATCAACTCTTTGACGTTGTTGACGGACACGCTGGGGTGCACTTCAAGCACCAGCGGGAAGGCGGAAATCTGGATCACCGGGGCCAGATCGGTCATGGGCACAAAGGGCATGCTGCGGTACAGCGTGGGGTTCACCGCCATGGGGCCGCTGGCCGCCAGCAGCAAGGTGTAACCGTCTGCAGGCGCTTGCTTGGCCACTTCGGCGCTGCCCAGGTTGCCGCCCGCACCACCTTTGTTGTCCACGATCACCGTAACGCCTAGGCGGGTGCTCAATTCGCTTTGCAGCATGCGGGCCATCAAATCGGTCGGGCCGCCCGGTGGGTAGGGCACCACAAAACGGATGGTTTTGCTGGGGTAGTTGTCCTGGGCCAGTGCGGGCAAGGCCGCGCTGAACAGGGCTGCGGACAGTGCGGCTGACATGGTGGCGAGGAAGGTGCTGCGTTTCATGGGGTTGTCTCCTGTAGAAATGGGAAAGGCTCAAACGGCGAAAAAGGCTTCACGCGCTTGGGCTGCGGTGTAGAGGCTGCGGCCCAGCACACGGGCCGAGTCGGCCACTTGGCGCACCAGTGCGGCGTTGTCAGGGGCGACTTGCCCGTTGCTCAGCAAGAGGTTGTTTTCAAAACCCACCCGCGCATGACCGCCCAAGGCCACGGCGGTGGTGGCGCAGGCGTGTTCGCCCGCGCCAAAAGCGCACATGGACCAAGGCTCGTTGCCGGTATGGGCCATGACAAAAGGCAACAGGTCTTTGGGCTCAGACGTTTGCCCCACCGAATAACGGCCCAGCACAAACAAGAGCGACCAGGGGGCATCGGGGATCACACCTTTTGCACGCAGGGCTTGCCAGCGCTGCAGGTCGGCCACGTCGTACACGATGACCTGGGTCATCACGCGTTCCTTGGCCAACCAGCCAAAGAACTGCGCCAGACCCGCTTCGCCGATCTCGGGCTGGTCCACTTCGCGCAGGCCCACCGACACGGCTTCGGGCTTGAGAGCGGTGACCATGGCGATTTGCTCGGGGGCTTTGTACACACGCGCGGCTTCGCTGGTGACCTGGATGATCATCGCGTCACCCACCGCGGCCTTGACCGCCTGCTGCGCGTCGCGGTAGCCCTGCACGTCCAGGCTGTGACGGCCTTGCGCATCGCGGATGTGCATGTGGATCATGGCCGCACCGGCGTCCAGGCACAGCTTGGCGGTTTTGCCCAGCTCAGACGTCGTGATGGGCAAGGCCGGATGGTCGGGCCGCTGCTTGTAGGCACCGTTGGGTGCCACGGTGATCAAAAGGGGATGCGAAAAAACAGCCATGGGGTGCCTTGCGAATATCAGTCGTGAGGGTTGAGCGGTGGCAGCTCAGAGGCCAGCAAATCCAGCCCCTGGCGCAGCAAGCGGTCGTAGCGCTCGCGCTCGGCTTGTTGGGTCTCGGGTGTCCATTTGAAAAAGCCCTGTCCGGTCTTCATGCCCAGGTCACCCCGGGCCACGCGCTCTTGCAGCACACGGGCGGGCTCGGCGTTCACGGCCAGGCTGGGGTACATGCTGGCAGCAGCCGCCGTGTGCACCTCCAGGCCCGCATGGTCGCGCTGCATGACCGGGCCAGCGGCCAAGAAACGAAAGCCAAAACCAAAGCGCACGGCCGCGTCCACGTCTTCGGGTGTGGCCACGCCTTCGTCGATCAGGGCAAAGGCCTCACGCGCCAGGGCGTGCTGCATGCGGTTGGCCAAAAAGCCCGGCTTGTCCTTGCGCACCAGCACCGGCACGCTGCCACAGCCGCGCATGAAGTCGCACAGTTGCTCGGCTTCTTGCATAGCCGTCTTAGGCCCCAGCACCACCTCGACCAGAGGCACCAAATGCGCGGGCATGAAAAAGTGCAAGCCCAGCATGCGCTCGGCCGTGGGCAAGCCCTCGGCGATGGCGCTGATCGGGAAGCTGGAGCTGTTGCTGCACAGCAGCGTTTCGGGTGCGGCCATCTGCGCCAGTCGCGCAAACAGGGCCTGCTTGAGGGGCAGTTTTTCCGGGATGCACTCGATCAGCACGCTCACGCCGGGCCAGGCCACGTCGGCCAAATCGGCCACGGCCTGCACGCGCTCGGTGCGGTGGGCCATGCCCAGAGGTACGAGGTTGTGGCGCACATGCGCGGCCAGCGCCTGGCGCTTGGCGGCATCGGGCTCGACCACGGTGACCTGGCTGCCGCCACGGGCCAACACGATGGCCACGTCCATGCCCATGGTGCCGCCGCCAACGACCACACTGCGCGCTTGTGAAGGGTGTGAAGAAATCATGAATCCAGCCGATGTTCCAAAGAATGTGCCGAGTCTAGGAAGGCCCGATTGCTTCGTCCAGCCGTTTTTTTCTATAAACTGATCTGCCATGCATATCAATTGGACACCCCGCGATCTGGACATCTTTCTGGTGCTGGCCGAAACCGGCAGTTTCAGGCGCACGGCCGCGCAGGTCCATTTGTCGCAATCGGCGGTCTCGGGCGTGGTCGCCCGTCTGGAAGAAACCTTGGGCACCCGCTTGTTTGACCGCACCACACGCAGCGTGCACCTGACGGCCGCAGGCCAGGTGTTTGTGGAACAAGCACGGCTGCTCAATGCCCAGACCCAGGAGGCGGTGCAACGCGTGCAACACATCACGCAGATCCAGAGGGGCAAAGTGAGCCTGGCCGCCCTGCCCTCGCTGGCGGCCACGGTGGTGCCGCGGGTGATGGCGCGCTATGCCGAACAACACCCGGACATTGCGCTGCAACTGCACGACACCTTGTCTGGCCCGGCCTTTGACCTGGTGCGTGCAGGCACGGTGGACTTCGCCTTGACGGCGGCCAACCCCGACTACGCGGACCTGGACTACACCCCGCTGTCGGCCGATGGCTTTGTCTTGCTGATCCCCCTGAACCACCGCCTGGCCAAAGGCAAATCCGCGCTGAACTGGTTGCAAGTGGCCGAGCTGACCCACATCTCGATGCCGCTGCCTGCCAGCGTACGCCAGTACGCCAATGCGGCCTTCATTGAACACCGCATCGCTTTCCAGCCGCGCTACGAGGTCGAGCACATCGCCACCATCCACGCCATGGTCAAGGCCGGCCTGGGCGTGGCCGCCCTGCCCGAGCTGGCCGCCGCCTTTGTGCAGCAAGACGGTGTGGTGACCCGCCGCCTGACGGGCCCGGACATCCAGCGGCCCTTGGGCGTGGTCACGCGCCGCCACCGCAGCTTGTCACCGGCCGCGCAAGAGATGGTGCGCATGCTGCGGCAAGAGACCACGGCCTTGTTGCCTTGAACAGGGTGCCACCGCACAGGACAAAAGACCCCTCCAAGGGGGTAAATTCACGGGCTCTGGCATGATCCAACGCATCTGCCCCTGCACAAGAGAACACACCGTGAACTGGCTCCAAAGATTGCCGGGCTTTACCCGGTCTGCATCTGGCCTGGAATGGGTGCTTTGGAAAAAGCTGCCCTGGATCGCATTGGCGGGCACCGCCTTGCCCTTGACCCTGGTGAGCCTGGCTTATCTGGCCGCCCCGGACACCCCCACGCCGGCATCCGAGCGGGCGTTGACCCAGTGGTTTTACATCGCCATCGGCGCGGTGGTGCTGCACTGGACGCTGGTGCTGACAGCAGCCATCGGCTGCGTGATCGTGATGCTGATGAAAGGCCCGGCCTTTGTGGCCGATGGCTTTGAGGTGCAGCACACCGACAACCCAGGCAGCCCGACTCTGGACGAGATGGGTGAAAAAAACTGAGCTGCGCCAAGGGCCGCTGTTCGAGCGAGGTCACAGATCACCCACACCGATCAGGCCCAATCGCCCACAACGGCCAACGCTGCATGCAGACTGCTGTGGTCTTGGAAAAAAGGTGAACATGAGGTCAGCGCTGTGACAGGACGCATACGGAAAAAACAAATTCAAGCCCGGCTGGAAGCCCTGCCCACGCCCCGCAGCGGTGACGCGATCTGCCCGCTTTGCGAGCGCCCGATTCCTGTGCGGCAACAAGATGCGCACCACCTGGTTCCTAAATCACATGGCGGGGAAGAGACCGTGGTGTTGCACCGCATTTGCCACCGCCAGATCCATGCGCTCTTGACCGAAGCTGAACTGGCTCGCCACTACCCGAGCGTCAAGGCCTTGAAAGCGCAAACAGAAATGGCACGCTTTCTCAAATGGGTTCAAACCAAACCAGACGATTTTTTTGAAAAAAGCCGCAAAAGCCGACGTTTGAAAAACTGAAAGCCGCGTTCTCCCTGCGCAGCCTCCCCCCTACAAAGCCACGATCTCCACACCCCCTGTGAGCACTGGCTTGCACAGGATCTTGTAGCCATCGGCGTCAAAGCCTTCGGCCACCTGGCTTGCCTCTTGGCCCAGTTGCCGGGCTTGCGCGAGGGTGCTGGCACTGCCCAGATAGCACCAATGCTTGACGACGTGGATTTGCGTGAGCGCCTCATCGCGCTCGACCAAGCCCACCGCGCCGGGGTGTGGCCAGCATTCCACGCGCAGCGCCAGCAGGCTGGTGAACAGGCGATCGCGGTGCGCTTGGGGGCTTTCGTCGCCCCGACACACGCCTGCGCATTGGCGAATGGCCGCCCGAAAACAGGCTTTGCCGGGCGGCAATTTTTCCAGACCCAAAGGGCCGTAGCAGAGCTTGTTCTGGTCGGCAATGGCCCGCAGTGCTTCGAGTGCCGCATGGCGGCTGGCGTACAGGCCATACAGGTCGGGCTGGGTGGCGAAGTCAATGTCTTTGGAATACACCATCTCGGGCACCCCATCGGTCAAGCGCAGGCTGCACAGCTGTTTGTTGCGGCGCAGCTTCTGGTTGAACAGCGGGTGCTGGGCCTTGATCATCTGTGCCTCGAGCAGCAAGGCGCCGATTTCACCCGCCGTGCGGATGTGGCTGATGCGCTGGGTCTGGCGCAGCATGCGGGCTTCGTCGGGCGTGCGCAGGTGCGACAGCAGCCGGGCACGGATGTTGATGCTTTTGCCGATGTACAGCGGCAAATCGCCCTCTTGGCCGTGGAAGGTGTAGACACCGGGTCCGGTGGGCGCGTCTTCGATGGCTGCGCGCAAGTGCTGCGGGTATTCGTAGATCCGGCTTTCTTCAAAGTCGTCTCGGCGGCGGCGGGGCAAGGGCATAGCGGTGTTGGGCGAAACGGATCGGGTGAGGTATGAGGCGCTCGGACACTGTTTTTATTTACAGTATACTGAACAGGTCAAGCTTCTCGCAGTTGCCTGACATGTTGGTTGATTCACGCCCCAGGCCTTGCGGCTCGGGGCGTTTTTTTATGCCTTGCGCTGGGCCTGCGGTTCAGCGCATCTGGGCGCTCAGGCTGCCCAATGGCGCCGAAAACTCGGCCCGCCAGTGCTCGCCCGCCTGCAGGGGCCAGGCGTCGGTCCAGGTGCCGGTGGTGACCACATCGCCAGCCTGCAGATCGACCGCACCGGGGCATTGGCGCAATTCGTTCAAAAAGTGCTGCAAGGCGTTCAGCGGGCTGTCGAGCACGTTGGCGCCTGCGCCCTGCTCCACCGCCTGGCCGTTTTTGAACAACGTGACCTGGGCCTGCGCCAGCAGGGTGTGCAGCGCCTGCGCATCGGGGGCCAGGGTGTGCACCGGCAAGCGCTGGCCCACCAGCAAACGCGCATGCAAGCCGCCGTCGGTCATGGTGTCGGTGGCGCTGAATTTCCAGTCCAGGCAGTGCGATTGCACGACTTCGAAACCGGGGGCCAACCAGTCGATGGCCTCGAACAATTGCTGCAGGCTGGCGTTGGCTGGCGGCGTGGCCTTCATGCCGAAGACGATTTCGGGCTCCAGCCGGGGCTGGCAGGTGTAGGCCAAGTCGATCTGGCCTTGGGCCAAGCCCTGCCCGGCGGCTTCGGCCAGGCTCAGGCCCGTGTCCCAGACCGTGCCCCACATGGGACCAAACACCTCGTAGCGCTGCCACAGCGTGCGGTTGGTGAAACCGATCTTGTAGCCCTTGGGCACTTCGCTGCGCTGCTGGCGCAAGCGGCGCACGGCCAGTGCCTGCTGGTAAGCGGCCGCAGTGTCGGTGCCGCCCACCACGCCGGGCGGCTGACCCCACAAACGGGCCTGGTCATGGTGTTGCAAAAGTTGTTCGGGGGTCATGGGAGTCTCCTGATGAAATGCTGAAAAAGCTTCATACCGCCGCATAGCGGCCGTCTTCCAAGGCCTGAATTTGCCCCATCGCCAGCAGTTCATCGAGGTGCATGGCGATGGTGTGGCGCTCGGCGCAAGGCACAAAAGGCACGTCGTAGCCTTGGGGGTACAGCAGGCGGCGGTCGACCAGCTCGTCAAGGCTGTGCGGGGTTTGCAGGTAGCCCAGCAGTTGCGCGCTGCGCTCGTCGATCTTGCTGGCGAAGCGGGCCAGGTCGGCCAGAAATTGTGCCCGGTCGGTGATGACCGCCTTGTGGTGCGAAGTGGCCCAGATGCGGGCATCCAACTCGGCGACTTTTTTCAGGGTGCGCCGGAAGTCGCTCAGGCTGGAGGTGGCGTCGCCGTAATAGGGGCCAAAGCCGCTCAGGTCGATGTCGCCAATGAAGGCCAGGCCTTCGCTTTCGACCACCAGGGCGCAGTGGCCTGCGGTGTGGCCCGGCAGGTGGTGGGCCCGCACGCGCACGCCGCCGCCCAGGTCCCACACCGCGCCGTCGCTGTAGCCAGTGGCGTCGGGCCGAGGGTGGTAATGAAAATCCTTTTGCACGATGGCCCGCATCGCGTCCAGCACGTCTGGCGGGTAGCCGTAATGGCGGCACATGCCGTCCCAGGACTGGGCAGCGGCCAGATCGGCCTCGTGCACCTGCACGCGCGCATGGGGCAGGCGGTGCAGCCCGGCCATGTGGTCTTCGTGCACATGGCCCAGGATGACCAGATCCACCGTGTCCAGCTCGGGGCCAATGCGGTTGGCCACTTCGGGCGTGTCGAAAGCCACCCGCATGTCGACCCCCTGCACGATGAGCTGATTGCCATCGGGGTATTTGCCCGACTTGTCCCCCAGATGCACGCTCACCGCGCCAAAACGCAAGACAGATGACATGACAGCCTTTCCCAGATCTCGGTGTGTGAGCAGGAATATAGCCAGCGTGGCACATCCGGGCTGCCGCGCAGGCTACAGTGAATGGCCAAGCAGAACCCCTGCGCGAGGACGGTTTCGCGCAAGGTGAGGTGGCCAGTCAATGCGTCCGCTGGCCTTGGGCTTCAGCCCGGCCGCACCATGCTGCAGGTGCTGGGCATGCTGGCCTGCTCGGGCTTGATTTGGCGGATCACCTTGAAGCCGTAGCCAGAGCCTTCCACGTCAAACGGCACGCCCGCAGCGCCTTGGCGCTCCATCACGCCCACCACCAGCGGCTGCTGGAACTGGTGGTCCTGTGCGCGCATGGTCCCGGTTTGACCGGCCATGCTGACGCGGGCTTTCTCCAGCGCCAATGCCACCGCCACCGGGTCGGTGCTGCCCGCTTTTTCGACCGCTTGCGCCAAGGCCTCGACCATCAGCTGCATGCGCACATGCACATAGTCTTCAGACGGCTTGGCAAAGCGCTGGCGAAACGACTTGTAAAACGCTTCGCTGGCCTGGCCCGGCACATTGGGCAGCCAGTCGGCCACCGCGATCACGCGGCCCACACCGGCATCGCCAATGGCCGCAGGCGCGCCCAGGGCATTGCCATAGAAGGTGTAGAACTTGCCCTCGTAACCGGCTTCACGGGCGGCCTTGACCAAGAGCGTCAGGTCGTTGCCCCAGTTGCCGGTGATGACGGCTTGCGCGCCGCTGGCCTTGATCTTGGCCGCATAGGGCAAAAAGTCTTTCACGCGGCCCATGGGGTGCAGCTCGTCGCCCACGACTTGCACATCGGGGCGCTTGTCGGCCAGCTGGCGTTTGGCTTCGCGCAGCACAGCCTGGCCAAAGCTGTAGTCCTGACCGATCAGGTACGCCGATTTGACTTGCTTGTCTTGCTGCAAGACCTGCATCAGGGCGGTCATGCGCATGTCGGCATGGGCATCAAAACGGAAATGCCAGAAGCTGCACTTCTCGTTGGTCAGCGCCGGATCGACGGCCGAGTAATTCAAAAACAGCACGCGCTTGGCGGGCTCGCGCTCGTTGTGTTTGTTGATCGCATCGATCAGCGCTGCCGCGTTGGCTGACGAGTTGCCCTGCAAGACCACTTGCGCGCCATCGTCAATGGCCGACTTGAGCGCCGACAAGGCTTCTTCGTTCTGGCCCTTGCTGTCATAGCGCTCCAGCGCCATGGGCCGCAGACCCTGAGCGGTCTTGACGCCGCCGCGCGCATTGACGCGGTCCACCGCCCAGGCGATGTTGCGCACCACGGCTTCGCCCGTGTTGGCAAAGGGCCCGCTCAGGCCTTCAATCAGGGCCAGCTTGATGGGGACAGGCGATTGGGCCCATGCGGGTGAGAACGCCAGCGCGGCACTCCAAGACAACAGCAGACGACGGGATAAGGATGACAAACGCATATGAAAAATAGAACCCGCACCAAGGCGGGTGAATACTTGAAAGGGGCGCAGTGTAACGGGTCAGACCCAGGGCATCGGACTTGCCCTGCATCGCCCAAGGCTTTGGGCCTTGACCGTCCCGTTCAGGCCAACTCGTGCAAGGGCCAGCGCGGCTTGACGTCGAAGCTGTAACGCGCCTCGGCCGTTTGCGCGCCCGACTGCAAGCGCATGGCCGCCGCCATGGCGATCATGGCGCCGTTGTCGGTGCACAGGTGCAGCTCGGGGTAATGCACGCGCACCCGGGCTTTGGCGCAGGCGGCGTTGAGCTGTGCGCGCAGCTCGCGGTTGGCGCCCACGCCCCCAGCCACCACCAGGCGTTTCATACCGGTGGCCTTGAGTGCGTTCATCGATTTTTTGACCAGCACTTCCACAATCGCGGCCTGGGTCGATGCGGCCAGGTCGGCCCGCTCGGGTGCGCCTTCGGTGTGGGCGGCGGGGCCGATTTTCTGGCTCTGCGTGAGCACGGCGGTCTTGAGGCCCGCGAAGGAAAAATCAAAGTCGCCACTGTGCAGCAAGGGGCGCGGCAGCTTGTAGGCCGCAGGGTTGCCCTGCTCGGCCAGGCGCGACAGGCCCGGGCCACCGGGGTAAGGTAGGCCCATCAGCTTGGCCGACTTGTCAAAGGCCTCCCCTGCGGCGTCGTCGACCGTTTCGGCGACCAATTCGTAGCGCCCCACACCGTCCACCCGCATCAGCTGGGTGTGGCCACCCGACACCAGCAAGGCAATGAACGGGAACTCGGGCGGATCAGCGCTCAAAAAAGGTGAGAGCAAATGCCCTTCCAGGTGGTGCACACCCAGCACCGGTTTGCCCAAGGCCGCAGCCAGCGCACAGGCCACGCCCGAACCCACCAGCAGTGCCCCGGCCAAGCCCGGCCCACGGGTGTAGGCCACCACATCGACATCGGCCAAAGTGGCCCCTGCTTCTTGCATGACCTGGCGCGTGAGGGGCAAGACGCGGCGAATGTGGTCGCGGCTGGCCAGCTCGGGCACCACGCCACCATAGGCCTGGTGCATCTCGATCTGGCTGTACAGCGCGTGCGACAAGAGGCGCGGCAAAGCCTCACCCATGGTCTCCACCAAGGCCACACCGGTCTCGTCGCAAGAAGATTCAATACCCAAAATTCGCATAACAGGTAGTTTAGATGCGTATGCACCCAGGCCCCGGGCTTTGGTTTAATTCTTCATCTGCTGTTTTTGATCTGCCCTCACCATGTCCACCACCACCCTGCGCGTCATCTCTTCCATGGCCACCAAGCCTTTGCTGGCCGACCTCGTCCAGATGTTCAAGGCCCATGCGCCGCAATACGAGGTGCTGGTGGAATCGGTCGGCGGCGTGGATGCCGCCAAACGCGTGCAAGCGGATGAAGCCTTTGACTGCGTGGTGCTGGCCAGCAATGCCATCGACAAGCTGCTGGCGGACGGCAAGCTGGTCACGGGCAGCCGAGTCGACCTGGTCCACTCGGGCGTGGCCGTGGCCGTGCCTGCGGGGGCCGAGCAACCCGACATTTCCACCGAAGCCGCCCTCAAAGCCGCCATCCTGGCAGCCCGCACGCTGGGTTATTCCACCGGCCCGAGCGGCGTGCAGCTGGCCCAACAGTTCGACCGCTGGGGCATCACCGAGCAGATCAAAGACCGCATCGTGCAGGCCCCACCCGGCGTGCCGGTGGGCGCGCTGATCGCGCAAGGCGAAGTGGCGCTGGGCTTTCAGCAACTGAGCGAGATGATGGGCGTGCCCAGCATCACGGTGCTCGGCCCCCTGCCCGATGCGGTGCAAATCACCACCACCTTCTCGGGTGGCGTGGCCAGCACCTCCAGCCATGCCGATGCGGTGCGCGCCATGCTGGCTTTCTGGGCCTCAGCCGCCACGGCCGAAACCAAGGTGCGTCACGGGATGGTGGCGGCCTGAAGCGGTCAGCGCATGCCCCCTGGCATGGCGTGACGGCGCACTGCCGCTGAGCACCTCGGCGCGTTTCTTGCATGCCACCCAGTCATGCAGGAAGCCTTGAGAATCGTTGTCATCATTTCAGACCCCGCCCTGGTGGCCGAGGGGGATGAACAGGCGCAAGCCATTGAGGAGCGCTCGCGCCTCTTGCGCATTGGCTTGCTCGAAGCGGGCTACAACCTGGTGGCCACGCGGCCCGCCGATGTATTTTTGACCGAGCGCCTGGCCCAGCTGCAGGCCGACATGGTGATCGTGGATGCCGAAAGCGATGCCCGCGATGCGCTCGAACACGTGGTCATGGCCACGCGCGATGAGCGCCGCCCCATCGTGATGTTCACCAACGACAGCGACACCCGACCCATGAACGAAGCCGTGGCCGCAGGCGTGACGGCCTACATCGTGGCCGGGCTGGCCCCCGAGCGCATCCACCCGATCCTGACGGTGGCGATGGCGCGCTTCAAGCACGAGCAGGCCTTGCTGGCCGAGCTGGACAACGCCCGGGGCGAGCTGCAGGACCGCAAGCTGATCGACCGCGCCAAAGGCCTGCTGATGCAGCGCCAGGGTCTGAGCGAGCCAGAGGCCTATGCCCGCTTGCGCAAGGCGGCCATGAACAAGGGCGTTAAGCTGGCCGACATCGCGCAGCAGATGCTGGACATGGCAGAGCTGCTGGGCTGAAGTGGTACC
>JACCDU011139689.1_pt1 | contig 24298 bp, 13 predicted proteins | sample 7446081 | NCBI WGS metagenome assembly JACCDU01 (sample SAMN15323447, study PRJNA562643) | freshwater metagenome | isolation source: river surface water | place: USA:Blue River Watershed | collected 2017-08-17
ATTTGCGAGAGCATGCTCTCGCAAATGGGGGTGCGTATTGACGGTCCTTTGACCGACTTTGAAACCGCAGCCACCGCAGCGCGTGTGGACATCAAAAACACCGCGGCCGTGTTGGTGACGGCTGACTTGCCTGGCTTTGCCAAGCCTGGTCAACGTATCGACATCAACGTCTCTGCCATTGGTAAAGCGTCTAACTTGCGCGGTGGTAGTTTGATCATGACCGCCATGCGCGGTGTGGATGGCGAAATTTACGCCTTGGCTCAAGGTGCTTTGACCGCGACGGGCATTGATGCCAGTGCAGCGGGTTCTAAAGTACAAATTGGCGTGCCAACCTCGGCCCGCATTCCTGGCGGCGCGATTGTGGAACGCATTGTGGACACACCTTTTGAGTCTGCTGAAAACGTGATCTACAACATCCGGGAAAACGATTTTTCGGCCACAACGGCTATCGTCAACGCGATCAATAAAAAATTTGGCGGTGATGTGGCGCAAGCCATTGATGGTGTATCGGTATCGGTACGAGCCCCTCAAAACTTGAACCAACGTGTGGCATTCATGAGCATGGTGGAAGCCTTAGAGGTCACACCCGGCGAGCCACCTGCGCGTGTGGTCATCAACTCACGCACAGGCACGGTGGTGATTAACCGCTCGGTACGCGTCACGGCAGCCGCTGTGTCGCACGGCACGATTTCTGTGGCGATCACAGCGACCAACGAAGTCTCACAACCCAACATGCTCGCCGGTGGCCAGACCGCTGAGGTGCAAAACGCTGACATCAAAGTGGCCGAACCCAACAAGCCCATGTTCTTGTTCCAGCCCGGTGTCGAGCTGCGCCAAATTGTGGATGCGGTCAACCAAGTGGGCGCTACGCCTTCGGCTTTGATCGCCATTCTTGAAGCTTTAAAAAGCTCCGGCAGCTTGCGCGCCGAGCTGGTCATCATCTAAACGAGTTTTGACATGAGCAGCCCCATCGACACCTCCACCTCGAAGTCCTATATGGACTTTTCTGGCCTGGGCGAATTGCGCGGCAAGGCTCAGCAAAACCAAGACAAAGCGCTGAAAGAATCAGCGCAACAATTTGAAGGTTTGTTCATCCAAATGATGATGAAGTCCATGCGCGAAGCCAATGCGCCTATGAAGGATGAAGACAACCATTCACAAGCCATGGAAACGTTTGAAGGCATGTTTGACAAAGAAGTGTCTTTGCAAATGTCCAAGCGTGGTGCCATGGGGGTGGGTGCATTCATGGAACGCGCTGTGAAGCAACAAGGCACGCCACAGTTGAGCGCCGCAGACATGCTCAAAGCGCGTGAAAAGGCAGGCATTCCACTCAATCCCAAACAAGAACCGATGGCGTTGCCCACGGCTGCAGATTTGGCCAAAGGCATCCTGATGGAAAAACCCGCGCGCATCAAGAGCTTGCAAGAGTTCAAGATGCCTTTTTCTGGGGGTGCTAAATGAGTGACATGCTTGGCATCAGCAGTAATGCGATTGGTGCATATCAACGTGCTTTGAGCACGGTCAGTAACAACATTGCCAACGTCAACACCGAGGGTTACTCGCGTCAAGACGTGGTGTTAGCAGACTCTGCCCCTAAAAAATTAGCCAGCATGTACGTCGGCACTGGCGTCATGTTGAACACCATCAAGCGCCAGTACGACGCGTTTGCTGAATCCAACCTGCGCAGCAGCACCAGCGACTTGTCAAGCCAAAAACCCATGGTGGATTACGCCAAGCGCGTGATGGACATCATGGGCGACAAGAGCATTGGCTTGAGCTCGGCGCTCGATACCTTCTTTGCCGCAGCAGGTTCTTTGTCAGCCGATCCCGCCTCCAGTGTGTTGCGTACCAGCTTCATGCGCAGCGCCGACGGTGTGGCCTCTCGCTTTGGCGAGCTGTCGTCGCAAATGGAATTGATTTCGACGGAAACCCGTCAAGGCTTGCAAAGCGCGGTGGACCGTGTCAATACATTGACCAGCCAATTGGCGCTGATCAACCAAAACTTAACCAAATCGCCAACGCTCGAAACGCAACCTGCCGAGCTGCTCGATCGCCGCGATTTGACGCTGCGTCAGTTGTCCGATTTGGTTCGTACCAAAGTTTCTTTCTCGACCAACGGCACCGTCACTGTCAGCTTGGGCGCCACCATGACCCAAGGCGTGGTGGTCGATGGCAACAAGTCACGCCCCATCGGTATCAACAGTGCCATCAAAGACAAAGTCGAGCTGGTGTTAGACCCGTATGGCAAAACCGAATCGCTGTCCAGCGTGAGCGGCGGCCAAATTGGCGGCTACCAAAACTTCATCAGCCAAGTGTTGGAGCCATCGCAAAAGAATATGAGCGCCTTGGCGCGTACCTTTGCTATCGAAACCAACGCCATTCAAAAGAACGGCATCGATGGCTACGGTCAAATGGGTCAAGACTTGTTTCAGTTTGACCCTGCCGCTGCCTCCGATGCGGCGGGCATCCGTTTGGCCTTGAACGATGGCATGCGTGTGGCCACGGCTGCACAGTTCCGAGTGAGCGAAGGCAGCACCAACGTCACCACCACGCGTGCCAGTGTGCGTTTCACCGGTCAAACACCGCCCACCGCACTCAGCAACAGCCAGTTGGTGAACAACCCCAACGCCACAGCGGCGTTGACTTTCAAGGTAGATGGTGCCCGTGTTTTTACACCCGTCACCTCGTTGTCTGCGGGTGTCAAAGCCACGTTTTATTTAGACCAGGCAGAGCCTGGTCAAAACCTGCAAGTCATGACGCGCGATGGCCGTCAACTGCTGGGTAAAGTCCTGACCGAAACCGAGAAGTACCAACTTTTCACACCTGAGAATGGTTTTGTACAGAACGCCAATTACAGCGATGCGTATCTGAACCAAACAGGTAACAAAGCCTACCGCGATACCGACATGTTCTATGGCGCCAAAGCCACGGTGTTGTACGGTCAGAACTTCGACATTTATGGCGCGGCTGGTCCATCTGTTCCCTTGCCAGCGTCGATGGAGACTGCACGCATCTCCTCAGCTGATTTCAAAATTGAAAAAGATGCGATCACAGTGAACGGCGTGTCGTTGCCTGAATTTAATGGTGCGATTAATGCCGCCATCACTTTGGCTGATGTCAAAGTGGGCACTGTCCCCACGCCCTTCAGCTTCAAAGCGGTGGTGGGTGGTCAATTGATAACGGCCACTGTGCCTGTTGGATCAACCACGTCTTTGTCAGCTTTGGCTGCATCTTTGAACACCAGTTTGCAAGCGCAAGGACTCTTTGCCACCACGATCAACAACGGCACTGATTTGCAAATCAGTGACTCCAAGGGCCGCGATATCAATGGCGTGGCTTTGACACCTTCCTCTACAGCTAACGGTGCATCTGTGGGTGATATTCATGTCACTTCTGCTGCGGTGCAAGTGGCTAACTGGATCAATGGCACCTCACAAGCGGATGTGGTGAACCCACGTTTTGGTGAGGGTCTGACACCTGGTTTTTCACAATTCCAAGCCACGGTGGGCGGTGTTCACTTTGAGCTAGATGTCAGCAGTGCCACTACCTTGGCAGGCCTGGCGAGCCAATTGCAACAAGCCTTCCGTACCAGCGATCAGGGCACTGCTATTTCGGTTGTGGTCGATGGCACCAATCTCAAGATCACAGACGCTTTGGGTCGTGCTTTCAAAGACTTCTCATTGACACCGGCTGACAGCACATCACTGGCATTTGGTGTCACGGTCAAGATTGAAAACAGCAATGTGTCCAAAAACAATGTACGGGCAGAAGTTTTCTCTGAACTGCGTGTACCTGTGTCTCAACTGAATCTTTCCAAAGAGCTGAAGTTGAATGGTCAGTCCATCACTGGGTTTAAAACAGCCAATGAGCTGGTTGACCGCATCAATGCTTCTACAGCGGGCGTCAGAGCCAGTATTGAGGCCAACGGTGAATTGGTCATTTCAGATCCGCTGGGCAGCCCCATCACTGTCAACCCCACAACAAGTGGCAACGTGTTGGACATTCAGCCCTCTTCGTACGGCGGACAAGTTCGTATGGTGCAAGTGTTGCGCGACATGCGCATTGCTGCGACGGATGTGGACTTAAAGAAACCATTGCAAATCAATGGCGTGGCTTTGAGTGAGAGCGCATACGACTTGCCCGCTTCAGGTTTGCCCAGTTACACCGTAGAGTTCGGTTCTCCGCTGCAATCTGTATCGGCAACAACTCCTCAAGCTTTAGCGGATGCTTTAAATGCCAATGCTGGATTTTTAGCGGGCTTCAAAGCATCTGTCACTGGCTCACGCTTGTTCATTTCGCCATTGAGCTCCGTGACCACAGATGTCGATATTGCAAATCAATTTGTAGTGAAGTCTGGTGGCGACACCTTGTCACCTCAGACGAATTTAAAAACATTGTCTGATTTGGCCGCACGTATCACTGCACACAGCGACGAAACGGGTGTTGTGGCCTCGCTAGACATGTTTGGTGATTTGGTGTTGAGCACCACCGACTTGAAGGGCACACTGGATATTTCCATTGGTCCAGGCAAAGACGCGACGGGCAAGTTCCCGCCCAACGCGTTGGGTCTAGAGCCTACAGATTTTGATGTCACGGCGCGTTTGAAGCGTAAGCTTTTGGACCCCGATTACATCTCCGACATTCGTATGTCGTTTGGTTCTGAGGGTGACCCATCTGACCTGGGCAAGATTGGTTTGCGTACCGGTGCCTACGTGGCAGAGGGTTGTGCAGACGACTTGTTGCTGTTCGTCACCGGCAAGGGGGCTGCCAATGTGGCCGTCGGCTTCGAGGGCGCACCCGACAACGTGCGCGACAGCTTGCGCAGCCAGTCGCTCAGCATCAAGTTCACCGCCGCAGACCGCTACAGCATCATCGACACCACCACAGGCACTGAGCTGGCTGATCGTCACTACGACCCCAGCGTGTTAGAGCCTGTCATTGAGTTTGAAGGCTTGCAAATCAAGCTCAGCCATGCCGCCTCGGTGGGCGACAGCTACAAGATTGATGGCAACTTTGATGGCTTGGGTAACAACGTCAACATGCTCGACATGGTGGACTTGAACAAAAAGCCCGTCACCGCTGGCAAAACCATTGCCAACACCTACATCGACCAAATCAACAGCGTGGGTAACTTGGCCCAACAAGCCACCATCACGCAACAAGCGTTGACCGTGGTGAACGACCAAGCCATTGCCGCTCGCGACAAAGTGTCAGGCGTCAACTTGGACGACGAAGCGGCTGCTTTGATTCGCTACCAACAAGCCTACCAAGCGTGTGCCAAGGTGTTGCAAACCTCGGGTCAGCTGTTTGACGCCATTGTGAATATCCGTTGATCAAGGTAAATCATTATGAAAATTTCAACAGGCCTCTACTTTGATCGTGCCACGACTCAATTGGGTAATGTCCAGGGCGAGCTGGCGACGACACAACAACAGTTGTCGACGGGTAAGCAAATTGTCAAACCCAGCGATGCACCCGACAAGGCCGCATTGGTGACGCGTTTGGAATCTGAATTAAGCCGTCAAGTGGGCTACCAAGACACGCTCAAAGCCGTCAACGTGCGTTTGACCGCAGAAGAAACAGCGCTCAAAAACACCAGCGATGTGATGTACCGCATCAAAGAATTAGCAACACAAGCAGCCAATGACACACTCAGTGTGCAAGATCGCCAAAGCGTGGCTCTGGAGTTGAGCAACCTCAAAGACCAAGTGCTCAGTTTGGCCAACAGCCAAGACAGTAATGGCAACTATTTGTTCTCGGGCAGCCGTACGGGCGTGCCTGCGTTTAGCAAAGACGCCACGGGTCATGTTTTGTATCAGGGCGACCAAGCCCGTATGAAAGTCAACGTCGGCGACAGCCGCCGCATGAACCTCAATATGCCTGGCTCTGACGTTTACACCCGTGTGGTGCGCAGCGATGGCAAGGGCGGCAAGGTGGGTGTCGACTTTTTCCAAGCACTCGATGACTTGGTGACTGCTGTGAAGTCTGGCAACCAACCCAATATGCAGCGCGGCATTGCCGAGATCGATACCTTGCAAAACGGCATCAGCGAGGGCTTGGGCCAAGTGGGCTCAGACCTCACCGTGGTGGACATGCAAAACACCGTGCTCGACCAAATCGTGTTGCAACTCAAAACCACACGCTCGGATGTGGAAGATTTGGACTACACCACCGCTATCACCAAGATGAACAAAGACCAATTGGCTTTGGAGGCGGCACAAAACAGCTTTGCCAAGATATCGCAATTGAGCTTGTTCAAGTACATCAATTAATTCACTCAAGTTTTTATTGTCTGAGCCGATCAATACAACGGAATTACAAAAATGGCCACCACTGCACTGAGCTCATCCACCGCGGCCGCACTGTCGGGTTCAGCTGCGTCCACTGCGGCGTCTGCGGCTGCCACGAACAAGGCGAATGCGCAGAAGTTGATCACTTCTTTGGGCGCGGGTTCAGGTGTGGATGTGGCCTCGTTGGCGCAAAACTTGGTAAACGCCGAGCGTCTTCCCAAAGAACAAGCCATCAATACCAAGATCACCAAAAATGAGTCCCGTATCTCTGGTTATGCCGCGCTGTCATTTGTTTTAAACGGTGTCAAAACGGCGATGACGGATCTCAAAGATCAAAACAGCTTCAACGCCGTCACCGCCACCAATGCCAACCCCTCCGCGTTCAATATCACCACCAGCGCGGCGGCAGCCGAGGGCAGCCACACGGTGGAGGTCACGCAAATTGCCAAAGCGCAACGCGACGTAAGCACCGGCTTTAGCAGTGGCTCTGTGCATTTGAATGGCAGTGCTGCCATGTCTTTGTCAATTGCCGTCGGACCTACCTCAGCCATCACGCCGACCAAAGTCAACACGGCCACCATTGCGCCGCGAAACGAAACGTCGACGGTCCAATTTCAAGACTTGCTGGGTGGTGAGTCGGTCACTGTCGCGGGCTTAACCTTCATCGCTGCGGCCAATATGACCGCAGCCGAAGTGGCGGCTGAGTTTGCAGGACTGTCGGCCGATCCAAACACACCAGCATCACCTGCCACAGGTGTGTTTGTGGGTAATTTGGACGGCTTCAATGCGGATGTCAGCAGCACGGGTAGCAGCTTGGTGTTTACGGCAACGGCGGCGGGTACCAACGTGCCAGACATCGATGTGCAAACCGATGCTGCCGTGAGCCCCAACATCACCACCACTCAAGGTGATCCGGGTGCTTTGGGCTACAGCACCATCACCTTCAAAGATTTAAAAGCAGGTCAATCTGTCAGCGTGGCAGGCTTGACCTTCACTGCTACTGGCACCATGACAGGCACACAAGTGGCCGCTGCTTTTGCAGGCCTTGCTGCCAGCGGCACCACACCGGCAAACCCTGCCACGGGGACGTTCTCAGGAAATTTAAGCGGCTTCAATGCCCAGGCGGATCAGGGCATTGCCACGCTGCGATTCACAGTGACATCCACTGCGGTTTCCCCCAGCAGCATGGCTGTTTCTGCGGCGACGGCCAACATTCAATTGGCGGCTGGTAAAGACACACCGCAAGACATCGTTGACGCGATCAACGCTTCAGCCGCAGGCGTGACGGCGCAGTTGGTCAACACGGGTGATGGGTCGGGTAGTCCTTACCAGTTGATCTTGACCGGCCCCTTGGGCACGGCGGGTGCCTTTACCTTGTCCACCAGCTATGGGGCAGGCACGGGTTCGCCAGGGTTGACGTTTTCAACCACCAGTCCTGCCAGACAAACGGCGGCGGATGCGATCGTCAAAGTGGATGGTGTCTCTTACACCCGTTCGAACAACACGGTGTCTGATGTGGTGCCAGGTTTGACCTTGAATCTGAAGACCCCCACCAGCAGCGCCGCCTCGGTCGATTTGACGCGCGACACCAGCAGCATCAAAACAAAAATCAAGTCCTTGGTCACAGCCTATAACGATGCGGTCACGATCTTTAAAGAAGTGTCTGACCCGAAGTCCACGCTGGACACCTATGGTAAAACGTTGGTGGGCGACTCCACCACACGTTCCCTCAAAGCGCAGTTGCGCAGCATCGTGATGAGCCCATCCTCGACACCAGGCACCTCGGTGGGGTCATTGTGGCAAATGGGGTTGTCGATTGACCAGACCGGTGTTATGTCCTTGGATGAAACCAAGTTCGATGCTGTCTTGTCTAGCAACTACACCGATGTCGTGAAAACTTTCACGGGCAATCAAAATGGCGTGACCGCTTACAGCACCGCCCCTGCAGGGATCGCGGGTGATGCGTTCGTCAAAATCAGCAATTTGCTCAGCAAAACCGGGCCACTGCTGTCACAAAGTGAATCAGCCACCTCGCAAAATACCAAATACCAAGGTGAGCTCACCAAACTGCAGACACGTATGGATGCCTTGCTGCTGCGCTACCAAAAGCAGTTCTCTTCCATGGACAGCTTGGTGGGCAACATCAATACTCAGAAGACCAGCTTGAAATCGACCTTTGAAGGCATGATGGCCAGCTTGACAGGTAAGAGCGGTTAAAAGTAACGCTTAAGAATTTACTTTCTTTACTTTGTAAATTTTTCAAAAATATTTAGGGCGCGCCCCTAAAGTTATCCGCACATCTTCCGATCAGCGTAAACACACGTTGTTCCTGCCGCATTTGGTAGGTCGAAAGGAAGGTTTATATGGTCACAGAAGTTTCTAGCAAAGCGCAGGCGCTGGTCAGCAGCCCTGTTGCCTTGCGCAGTGCGCCTGTTGTCGACCCTGTTGTCTCGCAGCCTAAGGTTCAGGAGCGAAAGCAGGTAGAAATCAAAGTTGACGTTGATGCGATGCGCGCCAACTTAAAAGACTCCATTCAAAAGCTGAATGACAGCATGCGAGACGGCGGTCGTAACTTGAACTTTCATATTGACGACAAAGTAGGCGGCCCCGTGGTTCTGGTGAAGAACGCAGACACAGGTGAAGTCGTCCGACAAATCCCCAATGAAGTTGTGGTGCGCATTGCGCACAGCATTGAAGCCTTCAAGGGCTTGTTGCACAACGAACTGACTTAATTTTGAAAATATTTGTTCAGTCTCTCTAAAGTAAATGAGCAGACTGACGAATCATCAACCATCAAGAGAACAATTTCTTGAGTTCTTAACCCAAACCTCAGTGATGAACTTTTTAGGAGAAACATCATGTCAGTGATCAATACCAACACCAAAGCTCTTGCCGCTCAAGGCTCACTGAGCAATGTGAACATCAAATTGGCGACCTCTATGGAGCGTCTGTCTACCGGTCTGCGTATCAACAGCGCCAAAGACGACGCTGCTGGCTTGGCCATCACCAACCGCATGACTTCGGACATCCGTGGTTTTGCAGTGGCCATCCGCAACGCCAACGACGGCCTGTCGATGGCGCAAACCGCTGAAGGCGCAATCGGTCAAGTCACCGACATGCTGCAGCGTATGCGTGAACTCGCTGTTCAGTCTTCTAACGGCTCCATGAACGCAGACAACCGTGCCGCTTCTCAGTTGGAAGTCGCTCAGCTCAAGGCGCAAATCGACGATGTCGCTAAACAAACCAACTTCAACAGCATCAAGTTGTTGGACGGCTCGGCTGGTGCCATCAAATTGCAAACTGGCGTGCGCGCTGGTGAATTGATGACCATGTCGGTGGACTCTGTGCAGACCAAAGACATTGGCTTGGGCTCACGTGCTTCTTTGACTTCTACAGGTTTCAGCGGAACCGCTGGTTCCTTGGCTAAAAACACAGCTGCTGGTGACTTGGTGTTGAATGGCGTGACCATTCGTGCTTCTGCTGCAGCTGACGATACTTTGTCTTCTAGCGACAAGTCTTCTAGTGCTATTGCCAAAGCTGCCGCCATCAATGCCTCTAGTGCACAAAGCGGTGTGGTGGCTGTATTGGGTAACACCACAGTCGGCGGTACAGCGATGACGGGTGCCGGTGGTGCAGGTGCAATCACGATCAACGGTGTTGCTACTGCCTCTATCACGACCACTGGTGACATGGGTGCTAACCGCGCTTTGGCGATGAATGCTATCAACGCCATCAGTGCACAGACAGGCGTTCGTGCTGTGGACACAGGTGACGTGAACAAAGGCGTGGTGTTGGTCGCTGATGACGCTCGCAACATTACCGTTGCTTTTGGTGGCGCGCAAACTGCTGCATTCACCGGTGTTGGTGCAGCGGCTGTCTACACGGGTACTTTCCAGTTGTCGAGCACGACCAATGCGCCTATCAACGTTGCATCCAGCAGCAACGGTAACTTGGTCAATGCAGGCCTCACCGCTGGAAATTACACGGCCAACGTGTCTGCTATGACATCGGTGGACCGTGCCGTGGCAGCAGCAGCACCCGCAACGGGCACCACTGGTTTGTTACAAGCTGGTACCTTGCGTATCAACGGCACCTCGATCGTTGCGGCTTCTACCGCAGACGACCCAGCCTCTGCTGATACCAACGCGGCAGGCACTGCCATCACTAGCTCCACCAAAGCAGCCAGCGCGATCGCGATTGCTGCTGCGATCAACAAAGCAACGGCAACAACAGGCGTGACCGCCACTGCTGCGCCTAACGTGGTGACTGGATCGGCTTACACCGCAACTGCTGGTGCTGGTAAGAGCTTGTCTTTGAATGGCGTTACTGTTGCATTGGATACGCTTACAACAAGCTCTACTCGAAGCGACGTGGCAACATTGATCAACACTAAAACAGGTGAGACCGGTGTGGTCGCGATCGATAACGGCACGGGCTTGACTTTGACTGCCGCTGATGGTCGCAACATCTCAATTGGTAGCGACACAACAGCTGCGGCTTTGGGTATTGACAGCAATGCGTTCTACAACAACGCGACCTATGCAACAGCTCAGAGCGGCGCGAAAACCACCTACGCCCGCGTGACTTTGCAGTCAGACAAGTCCTTCACTGTTGAGGGTGGTTCTGATGGCAACGACAACTTTGGCAAGTTGGGTTTCAAGACCGGTACTTTTGGTGGCGTGGACAACGGCGTCAAAGTGGCCAGCATCGACATCTCCACACAAGCTGGTGCGCAAGTGGCTTTGACAGCTTTGGACGCTGCCTTGAAGTCGGTGTCTTTGAACCAAGCCAAGTTGGGTGCCTTCCAAAACCGTTTGGATGCCGTGATCTCGAACTTGACGGAAGTCAACCAAAACATGTCTGCTTCACGTAGCCGTATTCAAGACACTGACTACGCTTCTGAAACGACCAATTTGGCCAAGTCGCAAATCATCCAACAAGCTGCAACAGCCATGTTGGCTCAAGCGAACCAGTCATCGCAATCCGTGTTGTCGCTGTTGAAGTAATTCACCAGATAGCCAACCAAAAGCGAGCCTTCGGGCTCGCTTTTTTATTTGTATTTCGCATTAAAGCTTCACTACCTCATGCCGAATCAACAGAGACGATTAGAAATTTAAGGCGCTTACCGTGCCCAAAACGGACGGCAAGACCCACCAGGCGAATAAAAAAGGATTGATCATGTCAATATCAGGAATTTCAAACTACACCATTCCTCAGATTCAAGCGTTGTCGACGCGTGATATCCGTTCGCTGGATGCAACAGAAGTGGCCAGCTTGAGCTCTGACCAGCTCAATGCCATGTATGCCGAGCAAATTGCGGCGATTGGTCCAGACGAGTTCAAGAGCATCAGTGCCCCTACCGTTGCCGCATTGAGCGTGGATCAAATTTTTAACCTCATCACAGACCAGATTGCTGCCATGGGGTCGGGTCAAGTCGGGGCGTTGACAGCTGCACAAATCCAAGCGCTTGAGACGTCAGATGTTCAGGTGCTGACGTCAGCACAAGTGAACGGTTGGTCAAGCGCACAAGTTGCCGCGCTGAACACCGAGCACATGGCCTATTTGGATACGCAAGTCATTGCCTCGTTGAATTCAGCCCAAATTCGTGGCATTGAAGGCGAAGACTTGGCCAAATTGACCACCACGCAGGTGGCCGCTTTGAAATCTGCGCAACTGAATGTGATGACCTCGAGTCAAATCAACAGTTTGACAGCTGCGGAAGTGGCAGCGCTGAACTCTGACCAGTGGACAGGTGTGTCCACGCAGATCAGTGCCATGTCGAATGAAGCGATTGCAGGCATTGCATCTAACCAAGCCTCCATGTTGTCCAGCGGTCAAATTGTGGCGCTGACAGAAGACCAAATTTCTCGACTCAGCACCGACACGGTAGCTGCCCTGTCTTCGGCACAGATACAGAAAATTGAGTCTACTGATTTGGCGCGTATGTCGGTCGATCAAATTGCTGCGATTTCAACTGCAGGCATCAACCAATTACAAAATGCACAAATTGATGCGTTGACGAATGACCAAGTCAACGCGCTGACCACAGCGCAAGCTAAAGCCTTGGCGCCTGCAGCCTTGACGCGCATGAATTCAGACCAGATCGATAGCTTGAATACCGATCAAATCGCGGTGCTGTCTTCTGCCCAGTTGAATTCAATCGATGCCACTGATTGGGCGACTTTGAGCTCTGACCAAGTGCGTGCCATCAGCACAGGCGCTATTGCAGGCTTGGATGCCACACGCATTTCAAACTTGACCTCTGACCAAGTGCAAGCCTTGACCACAGACCAAGTGAAGGCGTTGACATCAACCGCCTTGCGCGATTTGACGGCTAGCCAAGTTAAATCGTTGACGACGGATCAAATCAGTGCCTTGAGCGCGAGCCAAGTGCCTGGCATTGAATCGGCAGATTTGGTGCAAATGAGCACCGACCAAATTGTGGCCATCAACACCGCCGCGATTGCTGGCTTGTCATCAGCTCAGGTGAATCAGTTGACTACAGATCAAATTGAGGCCTTGACTACAGACCAAGTGGCTAAATTAAGCTCAGCGCAAATTGTGGCGTTGAGTTCGACTCAAGCGCCCAAATTGTCAGCACAACAAATCGCGGCACTGAGCACAACGCAAGTCAGTAATTTGGGCGTGGACAACCTGAAGGTCTTATCCTATGACGCCATTCAAGCCTTGTCTGTCTCTCAAGCCAAGGCATTGAGCAGCACGCAAGTCAGCGCGCTGACGTCGGCTCAGTTTAAACAGTTGAGCACAAGCGCCGTAGCTGCACTGGCATCGGACCGAATTGTGAACTTGACCTCAGACCAAGTGGCGGCTATCACCACCGATCAAATGCAAGCGTTGACAACCAGTCAAATCGCTAATTTGTCGAGCAGCCAGTTGTCCAAACTCACCACAACCGCTGTGGGCGTCATGTCTGCGGCGCAAGTCAAAGCGATTGACTCGACCTCTATCGACGACTTGACCACAGACCAGGTCAAGGCCATTCGTGTAGACGCTATGGCAGGTCTGAGCAGTGCGCAGATCAGCCAATTGGTGGCGACATCACAAGTCAAAGCGCTCACCACAGCGCAGGTGAATGCCCTCAACTCAGCTCAGTTGAAAGCGCTGGACTCGACCCAGATGTCAAACATGTCGACATCGCAAGTCTCGGCCATCAACGCATTGCAAGTCAAAGGTATTGATTCAGACGATTTGAATGCGTTAACGACAGATCAAATCCAGGCCTTCAGCACGTCAGCAATTGGTGCGATGAGTGCTGCTGATCAAATTGCCGCCTTGGATGGCAGCAAAATCGGCGCATTGACAACCGCACAAGCGCGTGCCCTTACCTCTGCACAAGCCGCTGCCATCACATCCTCCCAAGCCGGGTCATTGACATCCGCGGCCATTGGAGCGATGGGTAATGTGCAAGTGGCTAGCTTGACTTCTGACGTCATCGCCAACCTCAGTAATACCGCGGTCGCGGGCATCACCACGGGTCAAGCCAAATTGTTGACCTCTGATCAGTTGGGTGCTTTGTCATCCGCGCAATTCGTCAATTTGTCTGATGCGGGTGTGGCCGTGCTCACATCCGCACAATTTGCCGCCATCTCTTCGGATGTCGTGCCCAAATTGACGACTTCTCAAGTCGCCGCGATCAACACTACCACCTTGAGCCAGTTGGATGCCTCCGCCCAATTTGCGACGCTGTCCTCTACCCAGATTGCAGCCTTGTCCGCGACACAAGCGAGGAGCCTGACCAGCGATCAATTGCAAGCGCTGGATTCGGCCCAAATTAGCCGTCTCTCTACTGCAGCCGTAGCTGCTCTGAGTTCCGCGCAAGTCTCGGGCATTGACTCTGACGACTTTGCAGCACTCAGCACAGACCAAGTGCGTGCCTTGACGACGTCAAGCATTGCCTCTCTCAGCAGCGATCAGTTCAGCAAGTTAGATTCCACCCAGTTGGCGGCTCTGACCACAGCGCAAGCCAAAGTGCTGACGTCAGATGAACTAGGGACTTTGGACTCGGCTGAAATCACCAACCTTTCAGCGGCTCACATCGCTGTCTTGGGTTCGGCCCAATTGAATGCCATCGCCTCCGATGTGATTGGCTCAATGACCAACGATCAAATCCAAGCCATTTCGACAGGTGCTCTTAAAAACCTCGACAGTGACCACATTGTTGGGCTGAGCTCTACCCAAATGTCAGCCTTGACTGTTGCACAAGCCAAGGTACTGACCTCAGATCAGCTCAAGGCCATGACGTCGGACCATTTGCCGAACATGTCGGTGGCTGCATTGGGCGCTTTGACGTCCGCCCAGTTCTCTGGCATTGATTCAGAGGATGTGGCGACATTGACAGCGGATCAGGTCAAAGCTTTGAGCACGGCCGTGATTGCCAGCCTAACCAGCGACCAAGCGGTGGCTTTGACGGCTGATCAAGCGGCGGCCTTAACCACTGCGCAGGCCAAGGCCTTGACTGCCGCATCGTTGACCGCGATGGAGTCGACCCAACTGAACCAGTTGTCGGCAGCGAATGTAGCCACACTGAGTGCCAGCCAAATCAATGCCATTGAATCCGCTGATTTGGTATTGATGAGTGCCGACCAAGTCAAAGCCATCAATACAACCGCGATTGCTGGCATGTCTGCAGATTTGGTGACGAGCCTCACCACCGATCAAGTGTCGGCCTTGGGCACCGCGCAAATTCGTGCACTCAAGTCAGCACAAATTGTGGCGCTCGACTCATCCCAAACGGCTGTGTTGTCCAGAGCTCAATTAGAGGCCATGACGACCGGCCAGCTGAAGGCGATGGAGAGCGATGATTTTGCGTCCCTGAGCGCCAGTGCCATCACAGGTTTGAGTGCTGCCCAAGCCAAAGTGTTGAGCAGTGACCAAATCGTGGCGTTGACCACAGACCAGGTCAGTCAGCTCAGTACGTCTGCTGTTGCAGCGCTGTCAAGCACGCAATTGCGCGCCCTGGAGTCGGATGACCTGATGCAGCTGACCACGGCCCAAATGAAGGCCCTCAGCCCCACACTGGTGACCACGTTGGGCAGCGCACAAATTGCCGTGCTCAAAACAGACCAGCTGGCGGCTTTGTCGACAGCGCAAGTCAAAGTATTGAAGTCAGACCAAATTGCTGCGCTGACGACGGACCAAATCAGTGGGTTGAGCAAATCGCAAGTGTCTGTGATGACGTCAGAGCAAGTGAATGCCTTGAGTTCGGATGTTCTCAAAGCCTTGTCGACGGACCAAGTGAGAGCCCTCAATGTGACGACACTGAGCAAGTTGTCTAGCGGCCAAGTGGCCCTGTTGAGCACCGATCAAGTGGCTGCGTTGACGACCACGCAAGTGCGCGTCCTCTCGAGCGCCCAGATGAAGGCTTTGGACTCTGACCAGATGGCCAGTTTGACCACCGCTCAAATGGCGAACTTGTCTGCAACCCAGTTGAATGCCATTGACTCGGCAGATTTACTGGCCATGAGCGCCAGCCAAATCACGGCCTTGAGCACAGCAGCCTTGTCCAAGGCGGACTCGGCTCACATCGCTGGATTGACCACAGACCAAGTGGTGGCACTGAGTACCCTTCAGGTCAAGTCATTGGCCTCGGGTGCCATGAAGGCCTTGACCTCGGATCAGGTGCTGAGTTTGACAACGACGCAAGTGGCCAATCTGAGCACCATGCAATTCAACGCCTTGGATTCAGCCGATGTCTCAGCCATGACAGCGGATCAAATCAAAGTGTTGTCCAACACGGTGGTTGGAAAGATGGATTCAGTGCAGCAATCTGCGTTGACGAGTGACCAAGTTGCAGCACTGACACAAACTCAGATCCGCAGTTTGACCACCCTGCAAGTGAAAAACTTGAGTTCCGATCAGGTGGCCAGCTTGACCACGGCGCAAGTCACCGTGATGAGTGCCACACAGCTGACTGCCATTGAGTCGGCAGACTTTGCCAGCTTGTCGACCGATGTGATTGGCGCCTTGAGCACCAGCCAGATCGGCGCACTGAGCTCGTCCCAGATGGCAAAGATGACATCTGATCAGCTCCAGGCCTTGACCACCCAGCAATTGGGTGCATTCAAAGCCGCACAGTTCAATGCCATTGACTCCACCTTGATCAGCACCTTGAGCTTGGACCAGATCAAAGGCATTTCAACCGCAGCGATTGCTGGCATGGACAGCGCGCACTTGACCTCGCTGTCGACAGACCAGATTGCGGCGTTGACGACAACCGCCGTGAGAGCCCTGACATCGAGTGAGATGAAGTGGCTGACCTCTGACCAAGTGTCAAGCTTGAGCACAACGGCTCTGCAAGCTTTGTCATCATCACAAGTAGGCGCTATTGACTCAGCAGATTTGGTGACCTTAGGGGCAGACCAAGTCGCCGCGCTAAGCACGGCCGGACTGACAGGCCTGACCAGTGCACAAGTGAGCAATTTGAAAACCGACCAAATTGCAGCCTTGACCACCTTGCAAGTCAGGAACTTGAAGACCTCGCAAATTGAAGCCTTGTCATCAAGCCAGATGTCTGCCTTGACCACCACACAGGTGGCTGCCATCACATCGCAGCAAGCTGCAGCGATCGAGTCGGTCGACTTGATTCAATTGAGTACCGATCAGATCAAAGCCTTGACCACGGCTGCCGTCACAGGCTTGACCTCCACGCAAGTCAGCAAACTGACCAATGCGCAAGTGGGTGCTTTGACGACCGACCAGGCCAAGGCCTTGACGACATCGCAAATCGTGGCGTTGACCAGCGCGCAAGCCGCGAATTTAACGGCTGAACAAGTGTCGGCTCTCACCACCAAGCAAATCAGTGCCATGGAGAGTGCAGACTTTGGGGCATTGACAACGGATGGCATGAGCGGTTTGACGTCTGCACAGGTGACCGCGATCAATACGGCTCAAATCAATAGTTTGGGATCCAATCAGCTCGCATCCTTGAGTACAGATTTCATCGCAGCGTTGAGCGGGGCCCAAGCCGCAGCGATTAGCAGTACGGTGTTGTCTGCGTTGAGCACGGATCAAGTGTCAGTCATGTCGACCAAGGCCATTGCAGCACTCTCTTCGAGTCAATTGACCCGACTCTCGACGGACCAGGTGCAAGCCTTGACGGGTAGCCAGATCAGTGCTTTGACATTCAGCCAAATGGGTGCGTTGACTGGGGATCAAGTCGGTGCATTGACTTCTTCGCAAGCAGTGTCTCTGACGGGTAACCAAATTACCTCGATCAGTTCGGCAGTGATCACGCGACTCCAACAGGAGACCTTGAATTCGATCAGCGCCTCCTTGATGACAGCTTTGTCGACCAGCCAACTCAAGGCCATGGGCACAGACATGTTGCCAATGCTGACGGGTACCCAAGTGGCAGGTCTGTCAGTGCAGCAAATGAATACCTTGGCATCGAACCAGATCACCGCATTGACTACCAACCAGATGAAGGCGTTGACGACCACACAAGTGCAAGGCATGGACTTGAACCTGTTCACGAAGTTGTCGACAGCTCAAATCGATAGTTTGTCGGCGACGCAAGTCAGGGCCATTGCAGCGCAGAACATTTCGTATCTGGGTTCTGAGCAAATTCAGGCACTCAACACCAGTGCTGTGAGTGGTTTGACAACCAGCCAACTCACCCAGCTGACCACGGCGCAGATCAAAGCGGTCAGCACGGAACAGATGCGTGCGTTGACCGCATCACAGGTCACTGCGATGACGACTGCGCAAGCAGGCGCCTTGTCCGCTGATCAGCTCTCTGCCCTGGGTGTTTCTGCGTTGGGCGCGATGAGCCGTTTCAATATCGAGGCGTTGTCTAACACGACTATTTCAGCGTTGAGTACGTCGGTCATCAGAAGTTTGTCGAATACACAAATTTCTGGCATCTCAACCTCACAGTTGAGTGTTTTGTCCGACGAACAAGTGAAGTCCATCACAAGCAGCCAGCTGAATTCATTCAGTCCAACACTGTTCACTAAGTTGAGTGGATCGCAGCTGCAAGCGATTGATGTGTCCACTTTCTCAGCCATCACACCTTCTTTGATCGCTTACCTCAGCAAGGATCAAATCCCCTCGTTGACGGTGAGCCAAGTAGGTGGGATGACCACGGCTCAAATCCGAACCTTCAGCCAAGACATGCTCGACAGCATGACATCTGATCAAGCCAGCGCCCTTACCGCGGCTCAAAAGGCGGCGATTGTTGTGGGTGGTCGAACAGTGCCAGGCGCCTAACTCAAAACGTTGTCAGCCTGTTTAGAAGAAGCCGCTAAGCTTTGGCTTAGCGGCTTCTTCTTTTACTTATACTTCGACTATGAAAATTAGACTCGTTATTGCAACCCGCGTGAGCGAAGAAGAGTTTTTCACGAGCACACTGTCTGGCCGCTCGTTGAGGGTCAATCATCCGGACTTTGTAGAGCTCAAGCTATTTGCCAATAACAAAACAGGCTTGCCAACTCTTTATAACCAAATCATTCGTGAATCAATCAATGACCCCGCGACCTTGGTTTTTGCGCATGACGACTTATTGCTGCTGGACTACTACTGGTGCAAAAGATTAATTGAGGGCTTGGAGCACTTTAGCGTGGTGGGATTGGCCGGGAATATTAGCCGTGCGCCGCGGCAACCCACGTGGTGGTTTGTAGACGAACAATTCAACTGGGACAACCGAGAAAATCTCAGTGGTGTGATTGGCCATGGCGATCAGTTTCCGCCAGAAAATATCAGTTTTTATGGCGTGCCTAGGCAGCAGGTGAAGCTCATGGACGGTGTGCTCATGGCCGTCAACAGTCAAACGCTGATTGACAATTACCTATATTTTGATGAGCAATTTGATTTTCATTTCTACGATTTAGATTTTTGCCGTCAAGCAGAAGCTAAGAATATAGATTTGGGTACCTGGGATATTTCCTTTGTTCATGGAAGTAAAGGAAATTGCGGGTCAGAAAGCTGGCGTAGTGGCTATTTAAAATACATCCAAAAGTGGGGGCATTAATGCAGCAAACACCCGTTCATGACTTACATAATCCAGATTTACTTAGTGTCATGGAGGCTAGCACTAGAAAGGTACTAGAGGTAGGCTGTATGTCGGGCGCTTTGGCTCGCGAGTTTAAAAAAATAGCCCCTCACGCAATTTATACAGGAGTAGAAATCGATGCTAGTTACGCAGAATTAGCTACCAAATACTGTGATTCTGTATATACACTAAATATTGATGAAGCGCCTGATTATTTTTGGAAGATGAATTCGAGTGTGGATGCTTGGATCTTCGGTGATGTACTAGAGCACCTCAAAGATCCATGGAGAGTTTTGTCGAAAATTAATCAAATTATTCCCAAGGATGGCTATATCGCGGCATGTATTCCAAATGCGCAACATTGGTCGCTGCAAGCTAGGCTGAGTATGGGGGACTTTACATACGAAAACAGTGGATTGCTGGACAGGACGCATTTACGCTGGTTTACGAGACGAACAATTCATGAAATGTTTGAGAATACTGGATTCAAAGTAGTGCAAGAAATCCCCAGAATTTTTCAAGAAAATAACACTTCAGAAATACTGAAATCAATTTCGCATACGGCTGCTTTGTGTGGATTCAATCCAGAATTGGCGATGAAAGACGCCATACCGCTTCAGTATGTCATCAAGGCAGTACCTATGTGATTTGGATAAATTAGGTTGCTGTTTTCATTGCAATCGTCACAAAAGAAGAGCGAGTTTCTTCAGTTGAAATTATTTTAAATCCTGTCACCTCTAATATATTTCGTATTAATGTTTCATTGAACACATGGTGGTGAAGGCAGCGATTATTAATATTGTCAAGACTTCTTATTGCAAATTCTTGAAAGTTACCTGCGGCAGGATCTTTGCTTAGGTCATGGACACTTAATATTTCACGCAAATGAGTCATATCTGATTCATTGACATTATTATTGTAATCATCAATGAGATGCTGAAACGAGGTATTCTCTCTTTGATGGTCAAAGTTACTTTTTTTATTGGGCAGGATAAGTAACATTAAATGATTGCTTTTTAAGACCCTTTTCCACTCTAAAAGTGCTTTGATTGGGTTCGCTATATGTTCCAAGCAGTCAGATGAGAGTAAAAATTCATAGGTCTCAGCCTCAATCTGAGTAAGGTCAGTCCCATCCGAAATGAATTGATGACCAAATTTATCAGGTAAGTATTGATAAGTGTTTCCTGCGTGAATTTCACCCTCCCAGACAGTTTTGTTTGAGAAGTTGACGCCATCCACTCTCTGTGCTTTAAAGTAAACGGGAATAAGTGATCGAAAAATATGTGAAGGACCACCAATTTCGATACCTACTTTTTCAGATACGTAGTTAATCATATTCAAGATTCTCCATGCTGCGATTTAGTCTGGTATTCCAAATGCATGTCTCAATTCAATATAAGTCATAGAAGCGGGGTTTTTCACATCGCCCTCAAAGCCTCTTGCTAGAACGATTGGAGGATTTTTTCTTCGTTTCTCCATAACGACGATGCTGTCATACAGGGCAATCGAATATAAGTGGTTAGCCAAATAAGAGTTGTGGATTGTTGCCAGTGGGGCGTAGTACCACGCATGCATCTCATCCATAATTGTTTTGATGTATTCATGAAACGAATCTGGATGTTTTAAGCCCCCTCCGTGTGACGGAAAGTAGCTGGTATGTGTATCTTCACAAACATAAGTCCCACCGTTGGAGAGGATCGGAAAAATTGATTTAAATGTCACTATCTGCTGTTCCATCGTATGACCACCGTCATCGAGAACCAGATCGATTATTGGATTCTTGACCTTAAATTCGGCCCAGAAATTGGGGTCAGCTTGATTTCCAATCCAGATTTCAAAGCCTTCGGCCTCTAAACTTTTACATTGCGGATCTATGTCAACGCCAATAATTTTGGCTTCAGGCCCAAAAAATTCGCGCCACATTTGTAAGCTGCCGCCGTTTTGAATGCCAATTTCTAAGAAAGTAATCGGCTTATTTTTGTAGGCAGAAAATGTTTTTTCATAAACCTCGAAATAATCAATCCACTTATTGATCATGCGATCTGATTTATTGATAAATGAGGCGAGAAGCTGATGGTTTGACATGATGTTTGCTTATGATTTTTTTTGAATAAACAATTGAATTTGGTTTTCTAACGATGTAGTCAACAACTTAGGATTCTTCTGCTTACGCAACATGCTGCTCTTCACGCTCTTGACCAGTTCTTTTTGATAGTCTGCGTCGTTAGCAATCTTCAAGGTGATGTCCACATACTCGCTGAAGCTGTTGGCGATCAATTCCTGCAAGCCCAATGCACTCAGCATGCTGCGTCCCATGCGCGAGACCATGGTTTTGCCTGACAGGGTCACCATGGGCAAGCTGCAGTTCAGCACGTCATGTGTGGTCGAGCCGCAGTTGTAGGGGTAGCTATCCAAAAACACATCGGCGACCTGCAGTCGGGCCAAGTACTCTTGGTAGCTGGTGCGGGGTGAGAACTGCACTTGATGGGCAGCGACGCCAATTTGCTTGAGTTTGCGTTTGAGTTCGGCTGTTGTCTTTTCGTTGTCATCCATCAGCCACAAAACGGCATGGGGGGCTTGTTTGAGGATCTGTGCCCATGACGCCAGCAAGTCCTCGTTGATTTTGTACACATTGCCAAATGCAGCCATCACAAATGCGTCTTCGGGCAGTCCCACTTGTGCGCGGGTGATGGGCGTGATGTCAGCCATGTTTTTATTCAAGGGCAAAAAGCTGCCGTCTAAGTACAAGGGCTTTTCTGTGAAGTAGGGTGTCAACTCCTCCGGCAGCACATGGCGGTCGGCCACCACAAAGTCCAACCACGGCATGGCGGTGGTGCCAATGAAGCCCAGATAAGTGCCTTGCAGCGGGGCAGGGTGCAGGGCGCAAATACCTGGGCGTGCGCCTGAGCTCAGGCCGTGCATGTCAATCAACACGTCAATTTCATGGGCTAAGACCAACTCTGCCACCTCGCGGTCGCTCAGTGCGCCCACAGGGTGGAAGTGGTCAAACGCTTGCTTCAGTCGTGCCCGGTAGGGTGTGCCATCTTCAGGGCTGTAGTCAAAGGCATAAACCTCAAATTTGCTTTTGTCGTGCGCTTCTAAAAAGTCGGCCATCAACAGGCCAACGGCATGGGTGCAGAGGTCACCCGACAAATAGCCCAGGCGAAGGCGCTTGTGTTTGTATTGTTTGTCTTTGCTTAAAAACTCTTCTTTGAAGCCATAGGTGCGGCCAACAAACGCGTGTGCTGACAGCAGTTGAATGACAGGGTCATCATGCAGCGACAGCATGGCCAAGGGCGATGTGCTCATCAGCATGTCATTGGCCGAGACGTTGGGTAGGCTTTGATACACCGGCCACATGCAGGCTTTTTGACGGATGTGCACCCAATGCTGGATCACGCCCGATTGCTTGGGGTCTATTTGCAGGCTGCGGCGCAAAGCTTGCTCAGCCATCTCGTACTGTTTGAGGTTCTCGTAGACGCGGCCGATGTGATTGAGTGCGGTGACTTCCATCAGTTTGTCGCTGGTCGGGTTTACCACGCCTTGGGCCACCACGTTGGACCATTGGTCCAAGGCTTGTTGGTTTTGCCCTTTGCGCTCAAATACCAAGCCTAGGTTGATGTGTGCCTGTGCGAGCTTGGGTTCGGTGGCGACGCAAAGGCGATAGGCTTCTTCGGCCAAATCGGCCATGCCCAACGTTTGAAGGACAGAGCCGTAGTTGAAGAGAGCCAAATATTTTTGGGGATCGTCCGAGTGTTCAATCCATTGACGGTAAAGGTGCGCAGACTCAATGGCGCGCTTTTCAGCTTGCAGTGCATCGCATTTGTACATGAGCTGATCCAGGCGAAGCTTGCCCATGCCCGCCAGCAGCATGTAGTTGCTCAGCTCTTCATCCTGAATCAATGCGGGTGCGGGGGCAGGGACGGCCGCTGCGATTGAGGGTGCAGCAGCAGGCGTCGTTTCTTTTTTCCGCTTGACTGTCTTGACGGGTAGAAGCATGGAGGATGGGGTGCGCGCGTTCATGTCATTCCCTGAAGGTGAATAAAAGTGTTGCCTAGATCAAGCAGATTCCATGCCTATCAGTAAGTAGGTTTCTTGACACCTGATGGGGCCTGCTAATTAGTAATGGGCGGTGTCGAAAAATAAGTTGGTACGGAGTTTGCTTCGAAGGTTGAAACCTAACCGATGGAGTAACCCATGACACTTATTCAAGAATTGATGAACCAAGCCAGCGTAGGCGGTTTACTCAATACCCAGACGATTCAGCGTTTTAGCCCCGCTGAGATTCGTGAAACGATTCAGTCTTTGGTGGCCAACGAGCAACTCGAGCTGGCCAATGCCTTGGGCGATGCTGGCATGAGCCTGCATCCCCACAGTGAGGACATGTTGGCCATCACCAGTTTGTTGGCCATGATGAATCAAGACTGGCCATTGGCGGTTGAGCTGATGGACGACTTGATCGAAGTGCAGGGCGGCAAAGCCCAGCCTTTTACTTTTGTGATGCTGGTGCGTGCCCTGCGTTGCAGCCTCGACCCAGAACGCGCTTTGCAAGTGGCTCGCCAAGGTTTGGAGATGTATCCAGGTCAAGTGGAGTTGTTGGCGGAGAAGCTGTCGCTGGATGACTTCAGTGAATCCATGATGCCCGCTTCGGGCTTGCAGCATTAAGCGGCAAACATTTGCAACGGACCGGCAAGCGGCAACCGCTTGCCGTTTGGGCGACAAAACCTTGCCACTGAGTACTTAAATGAACACCAAATCACGCTCAAAAAAGGGAAAACCCTTATTAAGTTGTGTCGAAATAAGTTGGCACGCGTTGTGCTTAGTCAGTGGTAAGTTTGATTGACCGATAGGGTCAGGAGAAAAAAATGGCAGTTATCAATACCAACGTTAAAGCATTGTTTTCACAGATGGCTCTGAAGTCTTCTGGGCTGGAACAAAGCAAAGCAATGCAGCAATTGTCGACAGGCAAGCGCATCAACTCTGCACGAGATGATGCCGC
>JACCDU010960312.1_pt1 | contig 24286 bp, 18 predicted proteins | sample 7446081 | NCBI WGS metagenome assembly JACCDU01 (sample SAMN15323447, study PRJNA562643) | freshwater metagenome | isolation source: river surface water | place: USA:Blue River Watershed | collected 2017-08-17
CGCCAGGTAGCTGCCGGGTAGCACGGTGACGCTTTCGGCCTCGTAAAGCGCCTTGGCAAAGGCGGCGTCATCGCCTTGCCAACCGGCAGGCACACCAGCCCACAGGTAAAAGCTGGCGTCGGGCAGTTTCACATCCAGCACCTCGGCCAGCACGGGCGTGACTTGGGCGAACTTGGTGCGGTACTGGTTGCGGTTGTCCACCACATGGGCTTCGTCGCCCCAGGCGGCCACGCTGGCCGATTGCACCACCGGGCTCATGGCGCTGCCGTGGTAGGTGCGGTAGAGCAAGAACTGTTTGATGATGGCCGCGTCGCCCGCCACAAAACCGCTGCGCAGGCCGGGCACATTGCTGCGCTTGGAGAGGCTCGTGAAGGCGATCAGGCGTTTGAAGTCGGTGCGGCCCAGTTGGTGGGCAGCTTCCAGACCGCTCAAGGGGGCCTCGTCGCGGAAATAAATCTCGCTGTAGCACTCGTCGGACGCGATCACGAAGCCGTACTGATCCGACAGGGCAAACAGCTTTTGCCATTCCGACAGCGGCATGACCGCGCCGGTGGGGTTGCCGGGCGAGCAGACAAACAGCAGCTGCGTGCGGGCCCAGACCTCGGCGGGCACGCTGTCCCAGTCGTTGGCAAAGTTGCGCGCCGGATCGCTGGGCACGTAATAAGGCGTGGCCCCCGACAGCAAGGCTGCGCCTTCGTAGATTTGATAGAAGGGGTTGGGGCTGACCACGGTGGCGCCGGGGCGGGTCGGGTCGATCACGGTTTGCGTCAGGGCAAACAGGGCTTCACGCGAGCCATTGACGGGCAGCACCTGGGTGGCCGCGTCCAGTGTCAAGTCATAGCGGGTCTTGAGCCAAGCCACACAGGCTTTTCGCAAGGCGGGCTCGCCCGCCGTGGCGGGGTAGGCCGACAAACCGGTGGCCACCGCCGCCTTGAGCGCTTCCTGAATGAATACCGGCGTGGCGTGTTTGGGCTCGCCAATGCCCAGGCTGATGGGCTTCACGGCGGGGTTGGGCGTGACGGCGGCGAACAGTTGTTTCAGCCGTTCAAAAGGGTAGGGCTGCAGCTTGGCGAGAAGGGGATTCATCCCTCGATTATCCGGGATCGGTCAGGCCGGTTGGCTAAGGTAATATTGAAGACTGTTCCGGGCGTCCGGGTACAGGCTTTCAATCGGGCTGACGCACTTTGTGTTGTGTCATTTCGTTTACTCTTTTTTGATCGATCCGACCGCCGTGCGTCTCAATTCCATCAAGCTTTCTGGCTTCAAATCGTTTGCCGAGCCGACCAACTTCCTGCTGCCCGGGCAGCTGGTGGGCGTGGTGGGCCCCAACGGTTGCGGCAAATCCAACATCATGGACGCGGTGCGTTGGGTGTTGGGCGAGTCCAAGGCGTCCGAGCTGCGTGGCGAGTCCATGCAGGACGTGATCTTCAACGGCACCACCACCCGCAAACCCGCCAGCCGTGCCAGCGTGGAGCTGGTGTTTGACAACGCCGACCACCGCGCAGGCGGCCAGTGGGGCCAGTTTGCCGAGATCGCCGTCAAGCGCGTGCTCACCCGTGACGGCAACAGCAGTTACTACATCAACAACCAACCCGTGCGCCGCCGTGACGTGCAGGACGTGTTTCTGGGCACGGGCCTGGGCCCACGCGCCTACGCCATCATCGGCCAGGGCACGATCAGCCGCATCATCGAGTCGCGCCCTGAAGAGCTACGCTTGTTCCTCGAAGAAGCTGCTGGTGTCTCCAAATACAAAGAACGCCGACGGGAGACCGAAAACCGCTTGTCCGACACCCGCGAGAACCTGACCCGGGTTGAGGACATCCTGCGTGAGCTCAATGCCAACCTGGAAAAGCTCGAAAAGCAGGCGGAGGTGGCTCAGCGTTACAACACGCTGCAAGCCGATAGCACGCTCAAGCAGCATCAGCTGTGGTTTTTGAAGCGCCGCGACGCTGAAAGCGACCAAGGCAAAGTCAAGAGCGATGTGGACCAGGCGGTCAATGCGCTGGAGTCTCGCATTGCCGATTTGCGCCATGTGGAGTCCGACCTGGAAACCATCCGCCAGGCGCACTACGACGCGGGCGACCAGGTCAACCAAGCGCAAGGCGCTTTGTACGAAGCCAGTGCCGAAGTGGGGCGCCTCGAAGCCGAAATCCGCTTTGTGGTGGAAGGCCGCCAGCGCGCCGAGCAGCGCCTGCAGCAGTTGATTGAACAGACCGCCCAGTGGGGCACACGCAGCGAAGACGCCAAAGCGGAGCTGGAAACCCTGGCTGAACAGGCGGCCATGGCCGAAGACCAGAGCATGACGCTGGCCGCACAGGTCGAAGACCAGGCCATGGCCTTGCCCGATCTGGAAGAAGCCCTGCGCAAAGCCCAAAACGACGCCACCGCACAGCGCGCCAGCGTGGTGCAAGTGCAGCAGCAAATCGGCGTGCTGGCCGCGGACCAGCGCAACGTTGAAGAACAATCGCGCCAGCTCGAGAATCGCCGCGAACGCTTGCTGACCGATCGCAATGCCCTGGCCGCACCCGATGAGGCCCGACTACAGAATCTTCAAGAGCAGCTGGCTGCCGCCGAGGCGCAAGCGGCCGAATCGGAAGCCCGTTTGCACGAGTTGCAGGAACAGGTGCCTGTGCTGGACGAAGACCGCCGTGAGCGCCAAAAAGCGGTCAACGAAGAGTCGGCCCGTTTGGCAGATTTGAGCGCCCGCATCGAGGCGCTGAAGGCCTTGCAAGAAAAAGTCCGCACCGACGGCAAGCTCAAACCCTGGCTGTCCAAGCACGGCATGGACGGGCTTGAAGGCCTGTGGAGCCGCATCCACATCGAGTCGGGCTGGGAAAACGCGCTCGAATCGGCCCTGCGTGAGCGCCTGTCTGCCCTGGAAGTGTCTCGGCTGGACATGGTGAAGGCCTTTGCAAACGATGTGCCTCCGGCCAAGTTGTCATTCTTCACTTCGCCTTTGGCCTCTACCGCCAAGCCACGCAGTGGCATGCCGGGTGGCTGCGTGCCTTTGGCGCAAAAGCTGCGCATTTCAGATGCCGGTTTGTCCGCTTTGGTGACCGATTGGCTGCAAGGCTGCTACACCGCGCCCAGCATCGAAGAAGCTTTGGCCTGGCGCAGCCAGCTGCAAGCGGGCGAAACGCTGTTGGTGCAAGCCGGTCATGCGGTCGACTTGAACAGCGTGGTGTTCTATGCGCAAGACTCCGAGCAAGCCGGTTTGCTAGGCCGTGCACAAGACATTGAAAACCTCGAAAAGCAACAGCGTGCGCAAACCCTGATCGCCGAAGAAAGCCGCAGTGCGCTGGTGCGCGCTGAAGCGGCCTACGCCGATGCTTCGCAGCGGCTGATCACCGTGCGCCGCGAAGCGGCCGAGAGCCAGTCGCGTGCCCATGAGCTGCAGGTGGAAACCTTGCGCTTGTCGCAACTGGTGGAACAAACCCGCGCCCGCAGCGAACAAATCAACAACGACCTGGCCGAAGTGGACGCCTTGCTGGACGAGTTGCAAGAGCGGCGTGTCACGGCCGAAGCCCGTTTTGAAGAACTGGACATGCAACTGGCCGACAGCCAGGAGCGCCACGCCCAGCTGGATGAGCGCGTGATCGAGGCCGAGCGCAAGCTGGGCGAATGCCGTGAACAACAACGCAGCCTGGAGCGCCGCGCCCAGGAAGCCCAGTTCTCGCAACGCAGCCTGGATGCACGCCGGGCCGAGCTGCAACGCACCATCGAGACAGCGCAGCAGCAGGTCGGCAGCATTGATGCTGAAATGCAGCGTGCCCGTGATGAGCTCAGCCGCCTGACCGACGCTGCGGCGCAAGCCGGTTTGCAAAATGTGCTGGCCGTCAAGATGGAGCGCGAGCAGGCCTTGGCCGCCCGCCGCAGTGCCTATGACGACCTCACGGCTAAACTGCGCGCCAGCGATGAACGCCGTGTGGCCTTTGAGCGTGAACTGGAACCTCTGCGCCAGCGCATCACCGACTTGCAGCTCAAGGAGCAAGCGGCCCGCTTGGGCCTGGAGCAATACACCCAGTTGCTGGCCGATGCGCAAGCCGATCTGGAAGCCGTGGCCCTGTCGATTGAGACCGGCCTGGTGCGCGTGACCGGTTTGCAAGGCGAGATCGACCGTATCCACCGTGAAATCACCGCTTTGGGACCGGTTAACCTGGCCGCGCTGGAAGAGCTCACCACCTCGCGTGAGCGCAAAACTTTCCTGGATTCGCAAAATGCCGACTTGACCGAGGCCATGAACACGCTGGAAGACGCGATCCGCAAGATCGATGCCGAAACACGTGATTTGCTGGGTGGCACCTTCAAGATTGTCAACGAGCATTTCAGCCGCATGTTCCCCGAGTTGTTCGGTGGTGGCAATGCGCGCTTGGTCATGACCGGCGACGAAATTCTGGACGCGGGCGTGCAGGTCTTGGCACAACCACCGGGCAAGAAAAACCAGACCATTCATTTGTTGTCCGGTGGCGAAAAAGCCCTGACGGCGATTGCGCTGGTGTTTGCGATTTTTCAGCTCAACCCGGCCCCGTTTTGCCTGCTCGACGAGGTGGACGCGCCGCTGGACGACGCCAACACCGAACGTTATGCGCGGCTGGTGGCGGGCATGGGCAAAGAGACGCAGTTCCTGTTCATCAGCCACAACAAGATCGCCATGGAAATGGCCGAGCAGTTGATCGGCGTGACCATGCAGGAGCAGGGTGTTTCGCGCATTGTGGCTGTGGACATGGAGTCCGCAGTGTCTATGGCCGATGTGGCCTGAAATTGAAAATTTCTTATGCTGGATTCCTTGAGTTCTTTGCAGGTCAGCCTGGCCGGTATCGGTGGCCTGACCTTGGTGGCAGTGGTGATCTACAACTACTGGACATCGCGCAAAAATGCGCCACGCCAGGCCGAGCCGCCAGCCGAGCCCTTGGCCGATCAGGCCTCAGGCCAGGGTGCATCCGAGCCACAAGAGCCGGTTTTGACCGATGACTTCGCCAGCCTGCCGCAGCCCGAGCGCAAGGCCCAGCTGGATGCCTTGATCGATGTGATCGCCATGGTGGAAGTGGACCAGCCGGTCTCGGGCGATGCCGCCTTGGCCGCTTTGCCGTCCACCCGGCGCGTGGGCACCAAGCCTTTCAATGTGGAAGGTTGCAGCCAGCTCAACGGCGAGTGGGAGCCTTTGCTGCCCGGTCGCCGTTATTCGGCTTTTCAGGCGGGTGTGCAACTGGCCAACCGCATGGGCGCCCTCAACGAAATCGAGTTTTCCGAGTTCGTGGTCAAGACCCTGGCCTTTGCCGATGCGGTCAACGGCACAGCCACCTTCAGCGACATGCTGGAAGAAGTGGCCCGCGCCCGCGAACTGGACCAGTTCGCCAGCGACCACGATGCACAGCTGAGCTTCACGCTGTGCGCTCGCGCTGCCGCCTGGAGCCCGGGCTATATCCAGCAGCATGCTGCACGTTTGGGCTTTGTGGCCGGTGTGATTCCGGGGCGCATGGTCTTGCCGTCTGCGGTGCAGGGCCTGCCGCCTGTTTTGTCTTTGACCTTTGACACCCAGGCCGCTTTGGCCGATGACCCGGCTTTGTCGGCCATTCGCGAGTTTTCTTTGAGCCTGGACCTGCCCCAGATTGCCCGTGAAGACCAGGCTTTCGGGCGTTTGCGCGAAGCGGCCAACCGCCTGGCCAAAGATATGGACGGCTTGGTCACCGATGGCACAGGTCAAATCCTGGGTGACGATGTGCTCGATCAGATTGCCACCGACCTGAACCAGCTCTACGACGCACTCGACCAGCGCGAGTTGTCGGCAGGTTCGCAGCAAGCACGCCGCCTCTTTTCTTGAGCGGATCATCCATGTCCACACTGGACCTGTTTGGAGATGCGGCGCCTGGGGACGAAGACAAAGTCCGTGATGTGGCCCGTGCCGCCGAGTTGAGAGCGCTGTTGCACCACCATGCGCATTGCTACTACACGCTGGATGCGCCCGAAGTGCCTGATGCCGAGTACGACCGGCTCTTTCGCGAGTTGCAGACGCTGGAAACCGCTCACCCTGAACTGTTGACGCCCGACTCGCCCACGCAGCGTGTGGGCGGCAAGGTGCTGGATGCGTTTGCCTCGGTGCAGCACCGGGTGCCCATGCTGAGCATCCGCACCGAAACCGACACCGAAGCCAGTGGAGCCGAGGCCTTTGATGCGCGTGTACGCAAAGAGCTGAACCTGGGTGAAGCCGAGCCTGCCGTTGAGTATATGGCCGAGCTGAAATTTGACGGCCTGGCCATGAGCTTGCGCTACGAAGCAGGCGTGCTGGTGCAGGCCGCCACACGGGGTGATGGCGAAACCGGTGAAGAGGTCACCGCCAATATCCGCACCATCGGGCAGATCCCGCTGCGCTTGGCCTCAGATGCCCCGTCTGTGCTGGAAGTGCGCGGCGAGGTGTACATGCGCCGCGATGACTTTGAAAAACTCAATGAACGCCAGCGCGAGCGCATTGCTGCCGGCATGAAGGGTGAAAAAACCTTCGTCAACCCGCGCAATGCGGCAGCCGGTGCTGTGCGCCAGCTGGATTCGGGCATTGCCGCAGAGCGGCCCTTGAGCTTTTTTGCCTACGGCTGGGGTGACATCACGCCTTCTGCCGAGGGCGGCCCGGTGTGGGGCACCCATTTTGAAGCCTTGCAGCAACTCAAAAGCTGGGGTTTCCCGGTGGCCGACCAAACCTCTTGCGTGCAAGGGGCTGCAGGTCTGGTGGGTTTTCACCAGCGCATGGCCGCTGAGCGCGATGCCTTGCCTTATGACATCGATGGTGTGGTCTACAAAGTCAACCGCCTGGACTGGCAGCAACAGCTGGGCTTTGTCACACGCGAGCCACGCTGGGCAGTCGCTCACAAATACCCCGCACAGGAGGAGATGACCACCGTGCTGGCGATCGATGTGCAGGTGGGGCGCACCGGCAAGCTCACGCCTGTGGCCAAGTTGGCACCGGTCTTTGTGGGCGGCGTCACCGTGACCAACGCCACGCTGCACAACGAGCTGGAAGCCCGCCGCAAAGACGTGCGGGTGGGTGACACGGTGATCGTGCGCCGTGCGGGCGATGTGATCCCCGAAGTGGTGTCGGTGGTGCTGGACCGCCGGCCTGCCGAGGCCACCGTGTTCACCATGATGAGCCACTGTCCGGTGTGCGGCAGCTTGGCGGAGCGGGAAGAGGGCGAGGCCGACCACCGCTGCACGGGCGGGCTGTTTTGCAGCGCCCAGCGTAAACAGGCAGTCTGGCATTTTGCGCACCGCCGCGCCATGGACATTGAGGGCCTGGGCGACAAACTGGTGGACCAATTGGTCGACTCCGGTCGCGTCAATACCCTGGCCGATCTGTACAGCCTGCAACTGCAGGACCTGGCAGGTATGGACCGCATGGCCGAGAAATCGGCCCAGAACCTGCTGGACGCGCTGGAGAAATCCAAACGAGCGACCTTGCCGCGCTTTGTGTTTGGTCTGGGCATTCGCCATGTGGGCGAAGCCACGGCCAAGGAACTGGCGCGTCATTTTGGACAGCTCGCGGCCATCATGGACGCCAGCGAAGACGCCTTATTGCAGGTGCCCGATGTGGGGCCCATCGTGGCGCACAGCATTCACACCTTTTTTGCCCAGACGCACAACCGCGAAGTGGTCCAGGCCCTGCGCGATGCGGGTATCCAATGGGCCGAGGGCGATGCCCTGGCGCCGACCGACATGCCCTTGGCTGGTGTGACCGTGGTCCTCACTGGCACCTTGCAAAGCATGGGGCGCGATGTGGCTAAGGACAAACTCGAAGCCTTGGGTGCCAAAGTCGCGGGCTCGGTCAGCAAGAAAACCAGCTACGTGGTCGCCGGTGCCGAAGCGGGCAGCAAGCTCGACAAGGCGCAAGCGCTGGGCATCCCGGTGCTGGACGACGCAGGCTTGGCATTGTTGTTGAACGGAGAAAAACCATGACCGTGCGTGACATTCTCAAAATGGGCGATGAGCGCCTTTTGCGCGTGGCCTCTGCGGTGACGCAATTCGATACGCCCGAGTTGCATGCCTTGGTGGCCGACATGCTGGAGACCATGTCGGCTGTCAATGGCGCTGGCCTGGCTGCGCCGCAAATTGGTGTGGATTTGCAGGTGGTTATTTTCGGTAGCGGTCAGGTCAACCCGCGTTACCCGCATGAACCTGCTTTTCCGCAAACCGTGTTGATCAACCCGGTCATCACGCCTTTGGGTGATGAAGAGCAAGAAGGTTGGGAGGGCTGCCTGTCGGTGCCGGGTATGCGAGCCATCGTGCCGCGCTGGCAGCGCATCCGCTACACCGGCTTCGATGCCCGTGGGCAGGTGATTGACCGAATTGCCGACGGTTTTCATGCCCGGGTGGTGCAGCACGAGTGCGACCACCTGATCGGCAAGCTTTACCCCATGCGGGTGCGTGACTTCAGCCGTTTTGGCTTCACCTCGGTGTTGTTCCCGGGTCTGGACGACAACACCGACGATTGAGGTTTCAAAGCCGCTGGAGTTTATCCAGTGCGGCCAGCAAGGTTTGATCTTGCTTGGCAAAGCAAAAGCGAATGACTTTTTGGTCAAAGCCATTGCCATAAAAGGCCGACAGTGGGATGGCGGCCACGCCGATCTCGGTGGTCAACCATTGGCAGAAGTCGGCTTCGCTCAGATTTTTTTCCGGCACAGCCAGCTCGGAAATGTCCACGCACTGGAAATAGGTGCCCTCACCAGGCAGCAGCTTGAACTTGGTGTTGGCCAAACCCTGGCGGAACAGGTCGCGCTTGCGCTGGTAGAACGCGGGCAGTTCCAGATAGGGTTTGGGGTCGGCCATGTAGCGCGCCAAGGCATGCTGCATGGGGGTGTTCACGGTGAACACATTGAACTGGTGCACCTTGCGGAACTCGGCCGTCAGCGCTGCCGGTGCGGCCACTGTGCCCACTTTCCAGCCGGTTACATGGTAGGTTTTTCCAAAGCTCGAAACGATGAAGGCACGTGCAGCCAATCCTTCAAAGTGGGCAGCACTCCAGTGCTGGTTGGGGGCATAGACCATGTGCTCATAGACCTCGTCACTGATCAGGATGATGTCGGTCGGGGCCAGAATCTCCTGCAATGTCAGCATGTCCTGACGAGACCAGATCATGCCGCTGGGGTTGTGCGGCGAGTTGATCAGGATGGCGCGGGTCTTGGGGCTGATGGCCGCGCGGATCTTGTCAAAGTCCGGACGGAAAGTGCCAGGGGTCAGCGGCACACGCACCACCACGCCACCGGCCAGTTCGATGTTGGGCACATAGCTGTCGTAGCAGGGCTCCAGCACGATCACTTCGTCGCCAGCATGCACGATGGCCAGGATGGTGGTCAGAATGGCTTGGGTAGCTCCTGCTGTGACGGTGATTTCACTGACCGGGTCGTAGTGGCGGCCATACAAGGTTTCGATTTTTTTGGAAACGGCTTCACGCAAGGGGGCCACCCCCGTCATGGGCGGGTATTGGTTCAAGCCCTCACGCATGGCGTCATCGACCAGGTCCAGCAAATGCGGGTCGCAAGGAAAGTCAGGAAAGCCCTGGCCCAAGTTGACGGCGCCTTTTTCGGCCGCCAAAGCCGACATGACGGTGAAGATGGTGGTGCCCATGTTGGGGGCTTTGGAGACCAGGTTCGGTGTGCGTGCGTTCATGTCGTATGGCAAGAAAAGTATGGAATACGGAGGTCAGAGTTCGTAATCGTTGACGTGGCCGGTCATGGCCTTGGCGATCAGCGGTGCGGTCAGCCGGTCGCTGAGCAATTGTGCGAAATGGTAGACAAAGTGTCGCAAGTAAGCCCCGCGCTTGAAAGCCACGCGGGCCACGTTCATGCCCAGCAAGCTGCCCAGTGGCCTGACGGCGAGGTCCTGTACGGGATCATCCTTGACGGCCATTTCAGCCACAATGCCAATGCCCAGACCCAGACGAACATAGGTCTTGATCACGTCCGAATCGATGGCTTCGAGGGCAATGCGGGGGTGCAGTTTTTTGGCGGCAAAGGCCTGGTCAATCCGGCTTCGTCCGGTAAAGGAGGGGTGGTAGGTGATCAGTGATTGCGCTGCAATGTCTTCCAGCGAGATGTGTTCTTTGGCGGCCAGCGGGTGGTCCAGTGGCAAGACCAAGACGTGCTGCCACTCGTAGCACGGTAGCGTGACCAACTCTTCGTAAGCGGACAAGGACTCTGTCGCGATGCCGATTTCTGCAGTGTCATCCAGCAGCATTTTGGCCACCTGGTCAGGCGCCCCTTGGTGCAGGCTGATGTTGACCAGTGGGTATTTGTCGCGCAGCTTGGCCACCGGCAAGGGCAAAACATAACGCGCCTGGGTGTGGGTGGTGGCAATCGACAGGGTGCCACTGTCCTGGGCGCTGTATTGGTCGCCGATTTTGCGCAAGTTGCCCACCTCGCGCAGGATCACTTCAATGCTTTGCAGCACATGCTGGCCAGGCTCGGTGATGCGTTTGAGGCGTTTGCCATGCCGGGCAAAAATCTCGATGCCCAGTTCCTCTTCGAGTTCGATGATGGCTTTGGACACGCCCGGCTGCGACGTGTGCAGCGCCTTTGCTGTTTCGGTGAGGTTCAGGTTGCGGCGCGCAGCTTCTTGAACGAAGCGAAATTGGTGCAGGTTCATATGCTGGATGTCATATTGATTGACATCATTATGCTTTATGGCTCTATGCAGATGTGGCCGCAATGTCAGCCAAAAGCGTGGTCATGGCGGGATGCTCGCCCACCGATGGGGTGAGTTCAAATGTCATTTGTGGATAGGCCTGGCGCAGTTCATCGACCAGCTTGGGCAGGTCTTCCCTGGCATGCCGGCCCACGCCTAAAAACATGGGGACGATGCGCAGTCGGGTCAAGTTCTGGGCCATCAATTGCTCAACCGCGGTGCTCAGATCGGGTGTGGTCAACTCCAGAAATGCACATGCCACGGGCAGATCAGGCCAGCGTTGGCGCATGTTCTGTGCCACGGCATCGATGGGCAAGCGCCACAAGGGATCGCGTGATCCGTGGGCAAACAAAATGACGCCGGTGCCGGCAGGAAGCTGTTGTGTCATCGCCTTAAGACCATCCACCAGAAAGCGGCCAAGGATATGGCACTGTAAATCAAGGAGGGCGCGGCCGAGGTCAGCCAGGGCTCCCAGTTCTGCAAATCTCCGACAAAGCGGAACACGTTGTTGAGCAGCGAAAAACTGATGCCTGCGAGCACGCCAACGAACACATGTCCGGCAATCTGGCCAGAGCGAAAGTGCAGGTAAGCAAAAGGCAGGGCCAGCACCAGCATCACCAGGCAACTCAAGGGGTAAAAGACCTTGCGCCAGAACTCGATTTCATAGCGCTGGGAGTTCTGGTTGTTGCTCGACAAATGACGCATGTATTTTAAGAGTTCCCAGGTGCGCATGCGATCGGGTGTGAGCAGCGCAGCGGCCACCATGTCGGCGCTGATGTCTGTGGCCCAGACGCTTTGCGCAGTTTTTTCAGCGCGGTATTTCAAAGTACTGGTCGATTTTTCTTGCGCGATGGTCTTTTGCTCAACCTGCTGCAAGGACCATTGGCCATTTTGAATGTCCGCCTGTTCAGCGGTGGTGATGCCCAGCAGTTGGCCGGCTTCGTTGAACTCGTGGATGCGGATCTGGCGCATGTGCTCGATGCCATCGAAACTGCGCACGTTGACGGCGAAATGCCGGTCTTGTTGCTTTTCTTTCAGCCAGGCGCCAGTCTGTCCCAGCGTCAAGTGTCCTTGGTAGAGCGCTTTGATTTGAATGGCCTGGCGGTCAGCCCATGGGGCGATGTAGTCACCGATCACAAAGGTCAGGCCGACAAAAATCACACCCAGTCGCAGCAAAGTACCCAGGGCTCGCAAGGGGTCCAGTCCACCGGTTCGCAAAATCGTGAATTCGGAGCTTTGCGCCAGGCGAGCCATCACAAAAATGCAACCGATCAACACAGACAAGGGCAGCAGTTGGTAAAGGTGCTCCGGGATTTTGAGCGCGATGTAGAGCAGGGCTTGTTGCAGTTGATAGCCTTGTGCCGCATGACGCGCCACGGCCTGCAGCTCATCCACCAAGTCAAAAAACATGAACAGCGCCAAAAAGCCGACAGCCACAAAGGCGACGGCTGTGATGATTTCGCCATGCAAAAGGCGTCGTACGGTTTTCATGACGCGGTCGTGAGTGGGTTCGTGCGCTGGGGCAGCAAAGCGCGCCAGGACCAGTTCATGTGCCGGGCATACAGCCAGGCTGCTGCAATGACCAATACACCGCCATGCAATATGAGCATGAACGGTACAAAAGGAACCCGGCCTGTGGTCACCCAGCTTTGCCCCACATTGAGCATGTTGTAGTAAGCGATGAAGATGAACAGCGCTAAACCCAGGTGGTAACTGCGGCCCACACGGGGATTGATGGCAGATACTGCCAGCGCCAGCAAGACCAGGTTGACGGCCGCCAGAGCCAGGCCCAGACGCCAACCCAGTTCACCCAGGTTTTCGCGTGTTGGATTTTTGAACAAGTTCCAGCTGCTGGTGTGGCGACTGCTCAGACCCTGGTTTGTGGGAATGACCTCATCATCGACCAGCACTTCGTAATGCTCAAATTGGGTCAGACGTGTTTCACCCGTCTGCAGATTGGTCAGCCATTGCTGCCCTTTGTCCAACATCAAAAAGCGCTCATTGCCCACCATGTCAATGCGGCCTTGTTGTGCCGTGGTCACAGTTTCAATGCCATCTTCGATGCTGGAGACGAAAACATGGTTGCCAAAGCGGTTGTCAGGGCTGTCCTTGTCGATGAAAAACACACGCTTGCCGCCAGACGACTCCTGAAATTGTCCTGGTGCCACGCGCTCCAGGTCATTGCGTTTCTCGTAGCGTTGTTGCAATTCCTGGATCTGGAGGTTGCTCCAAGGCCAGGCAAACAAAGCCAGCATGACAATGATCAACAAAATGGGCCAGGCAAAGCGCAGCAGAGGTCTGACGAAATAGGCCAGGCCCTGGCCACTGGAAAACCAGATCACCATTTCGCTCTCGCTGTACATGCGCGACAAGCTCGATACGACTGCAATGAACAGGCTGAGTGTGACGATGGTGGTCATCTGGCTCAAGACGCTGAAACCCATGACCAGCATGACTTCGGAGGGGTTGACACTCCCACGGCTGGCCTGACCCAAGGTCCGGATCAGGATCACGGTCATCACGATGGTGATCAGAATCACCAGCGTGGCACCGAAATTGCGTGCAAGGTCTTTGCGTAAAGAGGAATGGAATAACATTGGAGGGAAGGAAAAGCTGAATTATGAACTTCGAAATCCAAAAACGTGTCCTGTCCCGTGTTATTCGCGATGATCTTGACGCTTTGATTGTTTTCTGGCCCTCGCATCAGGATGCGAAATCCACAGAAACGGACCCCATCTCCCTCTTGGTGCAACAAGCGGTTCAAAAGGGGGACTTCGAACTCAAGGTCGGTGCCGTTTTGGCGAGCTATGGACACACGCAAACCAAGGCGCGCCATGTGATCGTGGCGTGCACAGGTGAAGGCAAGCCGGCCCAGATTCGCAGCGCGGCGACGGCAGCTTGGGCTGCCCTGAAATCTGCCAAAGTCAAGCACCTGGGTGTTTACGCGCCGGGTGAATGGTCGGCCAACAGCCTGCAGACGGCGGCATCGGCACTGGCTGATGCCAGTTACAGCTACACCGCGACTTTGAGCAAACCTTCACACAGGTCTTTGAAGCAGGTTACTTTCAGTGGGCCAGAAGTGAATGCGGCGCACAAAACCGCTCTGGCGCAGGCACAAGCCCTGACGGCTGGTGTCGAGTTGGCCAAAGAATGGGCCAATCGCCCGGCCAACCACGCCACGCCCACCATGCTGGCCCAGGCGGCTCAAGCCATAGCCAAAGGTGCGGCATTCAAATGTGAAGTCTTGGGACCCAAAGAGGTCGCCAAGCTGGGCATGGGCTCTTTCATGGCGGTGGCTCGGGGTGCTGCTGAGCCTTTGCGTTTCATCGTGATGCGCTACAACGGTGCGGCCAGCACACAGGCGCCGGTGGTTCTGGTGGGCAAGGGCATCACCTTCGACACCGGAGGCATCTCCATGAAGCCTGCGGCTGAAATGGATGAGATGAAATACGACATGAGCGGCGCGGCCAGTGTGCTGGGGGTGTTCAAGGCTTTGGGGGAACTCAAGCCTGCGATCAACGTGGTGGGCCTGATTCCCGCGACAGAAAACATGCCCGATGGCCTGGCGGTCAAACCGGGTGATGTGGTCACCAGCATGAGCGGTCAAACCATTGAAATCCTCAACACCGATGCAGAAGGGCGCCTGGTCTTGTGCGATGCATTGACCTACGCCGAACGCTTCAAGCCCCAGGCTGTGATCGACATCGCCACCTTGACAGGCGCATGTGTCATTGCGCTCGGTGGTGTTCGATCTGGTTTGTTCACCAGCGACGACGAGCTGGCGCAACAGCTTCAAAAGGCCGGTGATAACGCGGGCGACCTGTGCTGGCGCATGCCGATGGACGATGAATACGCTGAAGGTCTGAAAACCCGCTTTGCCGATGTGGCCAATGTGGCAGGTCGGCAAGCCGGGTCGGTGACAGCTGCCAAGTTCTTGCAACGTTTTGCCAAGAAATACCCATGGGCGCATCTGGACATCGCAGGCACAGCCTGGCGCAGCGGCGCCGCCAAAGGCGCCACCGGCCGCCCAGTGGCCTTGCTGATGCATTACCTCTTGTCTAAGGCCAGCGCCCCAGTCCGAGCCCCTCGTCGCCGATGACTGCAGCCATGACCCGGATTGAATTCCATTTCAACGCGCCAGAGCGATTGCAATACGCCTGTCGCCTGCTGCGCAAAGCCAATGCACAAAACTTGCGCATGGGCGTGGTGGGCTCGGCGGCTGCTTTGCGCCAGCTCGATTCAGCTTTGTGGACTTTTTCCGCGGCGGATTTTTTGCCGCACAGCACGGCGGCTGACAGCACTGAAGTGCAAAACGCATCGCCGATTTTGTTGAGCGAAGATGCCGGCCCGTGCGCTGGTCGCCAAGTGTTGGTCAATTTGGGCGACGAGGTGCCAGCAGGTTTTGAGCGCTTTGAGCGCCTGATTGAGATCGTGGCGGTGGACGACCATGGCCGCATGACGGCGCGTCAGCGATGGAAACATTACACCGCGCAGGGCTATGATTTGTTGCAACACGATTTATCCAAACGGAGCGCTTCATGACCATGGATTTACCCGCTGCCACAGTCTCTGCTGCCATTCCGGTGTTGTCTGATGTGGTTCCTGCATCAGACATTCCGGCGGCCGTTCTGGCCGCGCTCGACGCCAGGCAGGCCGAGAAAGCCTCCGTGTTGGCCTTGTCTCATGAGCTGATGCAAAACCTGCGCCCCGAGCTGGACCGCATGGCCTCGGAACTGGTGCAGCGAAGCGTTGAAGGCATGTGGGCCAAGCGCGCTGAAATCTACAAAAGCATCAGTCGAGCGTCTGATGCGGACAGGTGATTTAGGTTTTCCCTGAGTCACAAAGAGGGCCAATTGCAGTATGGTTCAGCCTTGCTTGATTGAAGCAATTTCTACTTCGGAGTCTTTATGAAATTTTCAGGTCAGCGTTCTTTGTCTTTGGTGTCTGTGGCCGTCGCTGCAGTCGTCTTGGCTGCTTGCGGCAAAAAAGAAGCCGCCTCGGATGCGCAGGTCATCAAAATCGGTCACGTTGGCCCTGTCAGCGGTGCGATCGCCCACCTGGGCAAGGACAATGAATATGGTGCCCGCATGGCTATTGAAGAGCTCAATGCCGCCGGTTTGAAATTTGGCGATAAAGCTATCAAATTCGAACTGCTGGCCGAAGACGATGCCGCTGACCCCAAGCAGGGCACAGCTGCGGCCCAGAAACTGGTGGACGCCAAGGTCAATGGCGTGATCGGTCACCTGAACTCCGGCACCACCATTCCCGCTTCGCAGATTTACAACTCGGCAGGCATTCCCCAGATTTCGCCTTCGGCCACCAACCCCAAATACACCCGTCAGGGCTACACCGGCGCTTTCCGCGTGGTGGCTGACGACGTTCACCTGGGCGGCACATTGGGCAAATACGCTGTGGAAACCCTCAAGGGCAAAAACATTGCCGTGATCGACGACCGCACCGCTTACGGCCAGGGTGTGGCAGAAGAATTCAAGAAGGGTGCCACAGCTGCTGGCGGCACCATCGTGGGCCATGAATTCACCACCGACAAGGCTTCTGATTTCAACGCCATCCTCACTACCCTGAAGGCCAAGAAGCCAGACGTGGTGTTCTTTGGCGGCATGGATGCTGTGGCTGGACCGATGCTGCGCCAGATGAAGTCCTTGGGCATCAACGTCAAATTCATGGGCGGCGATGGCATCTGCACCACTGAGCTGGCCAAGCTGGCAGGCGACGCCATGAAAGACGAGACCGTCTTCTGTGCGGAAGCCGGTGGAGTTGAAGGCGAGCAAAAAGCCGGCATGGACAAGTTCCGTGCTGACTTCAAAGCCAAGTTCAATGCGGACGTGCAGGTCTATGCACCTTATGTGTACGACGCTGTGAAAGTCATGGCGACTGCCATGGTCAACGCCGGTTCTGCTGATCCAGCCAAGTATTTGCCAGCTCTGAAAGCCATCAAGTACAAAGGCGTGACCGGCGACATCGTGTTTGACGACAAGGGCGACATCAAAAATGGTGCCTTGACCCTGTACACCTACAAAGGTGGTGATCGAGCACAATTGGCTGTGGTTCGCTGATGCCATGCGCCCCGAACAGGGGCGTTCAGGCATAAAAAAAGCCTGCACTTGCGTGCAGGCTTTTTCATTTCTGGCGGAACAGGCGGGATTCGAACCCGCGGTGGGCTATTAACCCACACACGCTTTCCAGGCGTGCGACTTAAACCACTCATCCACCGTTCCAGAGCCTTCAATTGTAGCAGCGGAAAACAACGTTTTGAGTGCCAGCAAACAATTCGTCAGGTCTGTTGGCACGAGGTTTTTTGATGAAATATGGGCTTTGTCGCGTGGAAGTCACTTTTTATCCTTAAACTTCGCGCCTGTTTCTCCCTCTTTAGGGCCTGAGCCCAACCCCGCCATGAAATTTCGCTTTCCCATTGTCATCATTGACGAAGACTACCGTTCTGAAAACACTTCAGGCTTGGGTATCCGTGCTTTGGCGGACGCCATCGTCAGCGAAGGCTTCGAGGTGCTGGGTGTGACCAGTTACGGTGACTTGTCCCAATTTGCTCAGCAGCAAAGCCGCGCCAGTGCTTTCATCTTGTCGATCGATGACGAAGAGTTTTCACCAGGCCCGGATCTCGACCCTGCTGTCATCAATTTGCGTGCCTTCATCAACGAAGTGCGCCGCAAGAATGCCGATGTGCCGATCTACATTTACGGCGAGACCAAGACCAGCCAGCATTTGCCCAATGACATCCTGCGCGAGTTGCATGGCTTCATCCACATGTACGAAGACACGCCAGAATTCATGGCGCGCCACATCATCCGTGAGGCCAAGAGTTACCTGGAGGGCCTGCAGCCACCGTTTTTCAAGGCGTTGCTGGATTACGCCGAAGACGGTTCTTACTCTTGGCATTGCCCGGGTCACTCGGGTGGCGTAGCCTTCCTCAAGAGTCCTGTGGGCCAGATGTACCACCAGTTCTATGGTGAGAACATGCTGCGCGCCGACGTTTGCAACGCGGTGGAAGAACTCGGTCAGCTGCTGGACCACAACGGTGCCATTGGCGAGAGCGAGCGCAACGCGGCCCGCATTTTCAATGCCGATCACTGCTTTTTTGTGACCAACGGCACCAGCACCTCCAACAAGATGGTTTGGCACCACGCTGTGGCGCCAGGCGATGTGGTGGTGGTGGACCGCAATTGCCACAAATCCATCCTGCACTCGATCATCATGACCGGCGCGATACCGGTCTTCCTCAAGCCCACCCGCAACCATTTCGGCATCATCGGCCCAATTCCCAAGAGCGAGTTCGAACCCGCGGCCATCCAGGCCAAGATCAAGAAGAATCCGCTGCTCAAGGGCGTGGACGCCAAAAAGGTCAAACCGCGTATCCTGACGCTGACTCAGTCGACGTATGACGGTGTGCTCTACAACACCGAAACCATCAAGGGCATGCTCGACGGCTATGTCGAGAATCTGCACTTTGACGAGGCTTGGTTGCCGCATGCGGCGTTCCACCCGTTTTATGGCCCATACCACGCCATGGGCAAAAAGCGGGCGCGCCCGCAGCACAGCATGGTCTATGCGACCCAGTCCATCCACAAACTGCTGGCAGGCATCAGCCAAGCCAGTCATGTGCTGGTGCAGGATGCTCAAAACACCAAGCTGGACCGTCCGCTGTTCAACGAGGCGTATCTGATGCACACCTCGACCAGCCCGCAGTACAGCATCATCGCCAGCTGCGATGTGGCTGCGGCCATGATGGAGCCGCCTGGTGGTACCGCCTTGGTCGAAGAAAGCATTGCCGAGGCTTTGGATTTCCGCCGTGCGATGCGCAAGGTCGATGCCGAATACGGCAAGGATTGGTGGTTCAAGGTCTGGGGCCCTGAGAAGTTTTCGGACGAAGGCGTGGGCAATGCCGATGACTGGATTTTGCGCAACGATCCACGCAAGAAAGCCAGCAAGTGGCACGGTTTTGGCCAGCAACTGGCCGACGGGTTCAACATGCTGGACCCGATCAAGTCGACGATTGTTACGCCCGGCCTGGATTTGGACGGCAAGTTCGACAAGACCGGCATTCCCGCATCCATCGTCAGCAAGTTCTTGACCGAACACGGTGTTGTGGTGGAGAAGACGGGCCTCTACAGCTTCTTCATCATGTTCACCATCGGCATCACGAAGGGCCGATGGAACACGCTGTTGACGGCTTTGCAGCAGTTCAAGGACGAGTACGCCAAGAACCAGCCCATGTGGAAAATCATGCCGGAGTTCTGCCAGAAGCACCCGCGCTATGAGCGCATGGGTCTGCGTGACCTGTGCCAGCATGTGCATGAGATGTACGCCAAGTACGACATTGCCCGCCTGACCACCGAGATGTATTTGTCGGACCTGGCGCCTGCCATGCGGCCCTCGGACGCTTACGCCCACATTGCCCAGCGTAAAACCGAGCGTGTGGAAATCGATCATCTCGAAGGCCGCATCACCGTTGGTCTGGTGACGCCTTATCCGCCAGGCATCCCGCTCTTGATTCCAGGCGAAGTCTTCAACAAGAAGATCGTGGACTACCTCAAGTTCGCCCGCGAGTTCAATGAGAAGTGTCCAGGTTTTGAAACCGACATCCACGGCTTGGTCGAGATCAAGGACGAAGATGGCAAGAAGCGTTACTACGCAGATTGCGTGAAGGCGTCTTAAGGGGGCGCATGCAGGCAGGGTGCGCACCTCCACAAAAACAGGACAATAAAAAAGCGGCCTCGGCCGCTTTTTTGTTGGTGATCAGCAGTATCAGGCTGCGTCAGCGGGCTCGGCAATGCCACCCACAACTTGACTGAATCCACCGTCCACATAGGTGATCTCGGCGGTCACGCCGGCTGCCAGATCGCTCAGCAAGAAAGCGGCCACATTGCCCACGTCTTCGATGGTCACATTGCGGCGGATGGGGGACGTTTCGGCCACGACCGACAGGATCTTGCCAAAGCCCTTGATGCCGCTGGCGGCCAGGGTTTTGATGGGGCCAGCCGAGATGCCATTGGCACGCATGCCGCGGCCTTGGCTGCCCAGGGACTCGGCCAAGTAACGTACCGAAGCTTCCAGGCTGGCTTTGGCCAGGCCCATGGTGTTGTAGTTGGGCACATTGCGGATGGCGCCCAAATAGGTCAGCGTCAGTACAGAAGACTTGTCGTTGAGGTAGGGCAGGGATGCCTTGGCCATTGCTGGGAAACTGTAGGCGCTGATGTCGTGGGCGATTTTGAAGGCTTCACGCGACAGCCCGTCGAGGAAGTCGCCTGCGATGGCTTCACGCGGGGCGTAGCCAATGGCGTGTACAAAACCGTCGAATTTGGGCCAGTGGGCCGACAGGTCGGTGAACAGTTTTTCAATTTGCTCATCGCTGCCGACGTCGCAGTCGAACACCAGTTTGGAGCCAAAGTCTGCTGCGAATTCGGTGATGCGGTCCTTGAAACGCTCACCCACATAGCTGAAAGCGAGCTCGGCACCTTGTGCATGGCAAGCCTTGGCGATGCCGTAGGCGATGGAGCGGTTGGACAGCACGCCGGTGATCAGCAGTTTTTTGCCTGCGAGGAAACCTGTTTGAGTTGTCATGGAAGTCTTCTTTCGGAAAAAAATCTGGGTGCAATTGTCGCATGCGCCACCTTGCGGTTTCAGGCGCTGCCCCAGCCGCGCCAGCGCGCAATGGCGATGGCTGTCAGCGGCATCAGCAGACCGATCAGCAAGGTGCTGAGCAGCAAGCCGCTCAGGTCGGCGTAATTGGCCGGAACGGTCACGCTGCCGGCAGCGTCACGCACCTGGCGTGTCAGGGTGAAAATCTGGTTCAGATACTTGGTGCCCAGTTGTGCGGCTGAAAGCGCCAGGTTGGTGAAGCTGGCCATGACCGCGAAGTAGGTGGCTTTGAGGTGGGGTGGGGCGGAGTTGGCAATCCAGACCAGCATCGGGATCATGCTGATTTGGCCCAGTGGCGACTCCAATGCTGTATCGACGACTGCGATGAACCGCGCATCGACCACACCGCCCGTGTGCGCGGCCGTCCATTCGTGCAAGCCCAGGCTCATGCCCAAAGTGGGCAAGCTGAGCAAGGTGCCCAGCACGGTGAGTGCCCCCACCACATAGAAAATCGATCGGTCTGTCATGAAGCGGCGAAAGACGAACATGCCCGCGAGTGCCAGTGTGCTGCCAATCAGCGACAAGACCGAGAAAAAGGGCTGATCAAAGCCCAGCTCATCGATCATCCACCAGGACATGCCAGCTCCGGTTCCTGGTACGGCTCGGAACATGAAGATCACCAAAGCCGTCCCCATCAGGGTATGGCGCGCGGCAGGCTCCAGCTCCCGCATCAGGCGGGCCATGAGTGCCCCGATGATGAGCATGGAACTCATAAAAATCAGCTCCTGACTGAAACGCCAGTCTGACAGGCCAAGGCCAATGGTCAAGACCACAAAAACCAGACTCCCGCCCAGCAGCGTTGCATTGGGCGTCGTCTTGCCGTCATCGGATCGGAACAAGGCCATGGCCTCGGCCCGGCTCAATCCCCGCGACATGTGGTGCTTGACTTGGGCATTGCGCTGTACGCGGGCCACCACCAGTCCCATGACCGAGAGCAAGGGAATGACCAGGGCCATGAGGTAAAGGTTTCGGTAGGTCAGCGTTTTGTCGGCCGCACTCAGGGTTTGCACATCGGCGAACATGCCCAGATTGATCAGCGCCACGATGATGGTGCCGCCCACGATCGCAACCCGCCCAAGGGTTTGCATGGTGGTGTGCATCTTTTTGAGCGTGGCGGCATCGACCGGTGTCCCGTCAACGTGACACTTGGGCACGGCTTCGACGGTCATGGCATCTGCGGTGGCGTCTTGCAGCACATAGCCCACCGGACTGAGCAGTGCCGCCAGCACGAACCAGGAATTGACGCTCCACACCGAAGCCATGGCTTCGCGCTGACCCACCAAACCCGCCATGATGAGCAAGCTGGCGGCGATGAGACTGGCGCCCAAAAGGATGAAGCCAGATTTGTGGCGCCAGAAAATATCCACCAAATGCCCAATCGGCATTTTGAGCGCCCAAGGCAAGCCTGCCCAAAAGGCCAAGGCCGCCAGAAATTCGGCCGATAAGCCGAGATGCTCTTTGACAAAGAATGTGCCCACAATGCCTGTGAGGCCCTGCACACCTGCGGCCATGTAGACCATGAGTGGCGGCAGGTAAGACCAGCGCATGTCGCGCACCAAAGACCGGATGTTGTCGTCTATCCAACGCAATACTGTATTCAAACCCTGCCCCTGTGAATGCACCTGAGGCCCCATTTTGCCCTGCGATGAGCTTGGGCAAGGCCTGACCTGGCTCGATCTGCTTTGTTTCGCGTATTTCTCTTAAAAATCACACACTTAGCGCATTTTTCAGATAGAATACTGGCTTCACGACCAAACGGGCGGGTTTTCACCGCCCGTTTTTTTTGGGTCTTTCATTTTTAAGTTTGACATTTCAAAGTCCTGTGGCACTGCAGCAAATTGTTGAAGAAACCGTAAGCGGCCTGGGCTACGACCTGGTCGAAATTGAACGCTCTGCGGGCGGTTTGCTGCGGATCACGATCGACTGGCCATGGCAGCCCGGATCAGATGTGTTTGTCACTGTGGAAGACTGCGAAAAGGTCAATCGCCAGCTGCAATTTGCACTGGAAGTGGATGGCGTGACGTACAACCGGCTTGAGGTGTCATCGCCAGGCATTGACCGTCCTTTGCGGCACGAAAAAGACTTTGAGCGTTTTACCGGCGAGTTGATCGACCTCACGCTCAAGGCCCCGATGGGGGAAAACGCGGCGGGCATGGTCAGTGCCAACCGTAAAAAATTCCGCGGCACGCTCGAGCGTGACGCAGCCGGCACGGGCTGGCAGATCGTCTGGAGCGATGAGCCCGCCGTCAAGCCCGGTCAACGGATCAGCAAGAAGCGCGCCCCGGCACCTTTGCATGCCTTGGGTTTTACGCTGGACGAATTGCGTGACGCCCGATTGGCGCCCGTGGTGGATTTCAAGGGGCGTAAGCCCAAGGCGGAAGCTTGACCTTTGTGGCGGCTTTGAAAATATTTGAATCGGGGCTCAATCCCAAGCCCCAATGGAACAGGAGAGTCGAGTCATGAATCGCGAAATGTTGATGTTGGTCGAAGCCATCTCACGTGAAAAGAACGTGGAGCGCGACGTGGTGTTTGGTGCCGTGGAAGCCGCCTTGGCTCAAGCCACCAAAAAACTGTATTCCGGCGAAGTGGACATCCGTGTAGCGGTCAACCGTGACACCGGCAACTACGAAACCTTCCGTCGCTGGCATGTGGTGCCCGATGAAGCGGGCCTGCAATTGCCCGAGCAGGAAATCCTGTTGTTTGAAGCCAAAGAGCAAATCCCGGACATCGAAGTCGATGAGTACATCGAAGAGCCGATCGAGTCTTTGCCCATCGGCCGCATTGGTGCCATGGCCGCCAAACAGGTCATCTTGCAAAAGATCCGCGACGCCGAGCGTGAAATGCTGCTCAACGACTTCATGTCGCGTGGCGAAAAGATCTTTGTCGGCACCGTCAAGCGCATGGACAAGGGTGACATCATTTGTGAGGCAGGTCGTGTCGAAGGTCGCCTGCGTCGCAGCGAAATGATTCCCAAGGAAAACCTGCGCAGTGGTGACCGTGTGCGCGCCATGATCATGGACGTGGACCTGACCTTGCGCGGCGCGCCCATCATCCTGTCTCGTTCGGCCCCTGAATTCATGATCGAGCTGTTCCGTCAGGAAGTGCCCGAGATCGAACAGGGCCTGCTCGAAATCAAAACCTGCGCCCGTGACCCAGGCTCCCGCGCCAAGATCGCTGTGCTGTCGCACGACAAGCGTGTGGACCCGATTGGCACCTGCGTGGGTGTGCGCGGTACGCGTGTGAACGCCGTGACCAACGAATTGGCCGGTGAGCGCGTGGACATTGTGTTGTGGAGCGAAGATCCAGCTCAGTTCGTGATCGGCGCCTTGGCCCCTGCCAACGTGCAATCCATCGTGGTGGACGAAGAAAAGCACGCCATGGATGTGGTGGTGGACGAAGAAAACCTGGCGATCGCGATTGGTCGTGGTGGTCAGAACGTCCGTCTGGCTTCTGACCTGACCGGCTGGAAGATCAACATCATGGACGCGGCCGAGTCTGCGCAAAAGCAAGCCGAAGAAACTTCCGGTATCCGTCAGCTGTTCATGGAAAAGCTCGATGTGGACCAGGAAATCGCCGACATCCTGATCGAAGAAGGTTTCACCAGCCTGGAAGAGGTGGCCTATGTGCCGATCCAGGAAATGCTGGAGATTGAAAGCTTCGATGAAGACACGATCAACGAGCTGCGCTCGCGCGCCAAAGATGCATTGTTGACCCTTGAGATCGCACGTGAAGAGAGCGTTGAAGACGTCTCCCAAGACTTGCGTGACCTGCCAGGCTTGACGCCTGAGCTGATTTCCAAGCTGGTGGAAGCGGGTGTTCATACCCGTGACGACCTGGCTGATCTGGCCACCGACGAATTGACCGACATCACCGGTCAAACCGCCGAAGAGGCCACCGCCCTGATCATGAAAGCCCGCGAACACTGGTTCGCAGGCCAGGCCTGAAGTTA
>JACCDU011139806.1_pt1 | contig 24286 bp, 42 predicted proteins | sample 7446081 | NCBI WGS metagenome assembly JACCDU01 (sample SAMN15323447, study PRJNA562643) | freshwater metagenome | isolation source: river surface water | place: USA:Blue River Watershed | collected 2017-08-17
AGACGAAGCGGATAGCATTCGGGCTCAATGGAAGGGAGTCGACCGTCTCGATATTCAGGGCGACCAAGGAGATGTCTCCCGGATTTCGACCGGGGATCGACGCTCGCCTCCGCACGAAAAGCGATCCGGGGGTCGTGCGGGGGCTCGTGTCGATCCTTCCCGGAGTGCCGCTCGTCTCGAATGTGATTTCGACCTTGTCGTACTTGGGGTCGGATGGATCGTATACCGTTGCGAAGTTTCCTGCGGCATCGAGAACGTCCACTCTGATGTTGTCCCAGATTCCCGGCTCGGACACCTGCGTGACGAGGATGAGTTGCTTGCATCCGCCTAGCGACGCGCTGGAAGACAGCGGGTCGCCGAACGGGTTGCCCCAGTTCGCGACATTGAATCCAGCAGTGTCGTTGTTGAGCGTTCCGGTATCGATGTAGAGCCTGACCCACCTATTGGGGTCGATGCCTTGAGTCCCGCACCGGAACGATCCAGTGGCATCGAATCTCGCAGGGATCGGGTGTACGAACGTTACGCCTCCCGTGCTGTGGATGATCCCGAATGTCGGGAATGTGACGATGGACCGCAGGGATGACTGGAGGGATGGAGGGTCGACATCGCTGCGGTGCAGGGCGACTCTCGCATGGGACTGATACGATTGCGAGAACGGCGCAGAGAGGGGGGATTCACCATTCAGGACGCGCACGAAGTTCGTTCGGCTCGAGTCCGTCGGGTGCGATCCGTTGGAGACGAGGAGTCTCTTGTTCCCCTCCTCGCCTGTCCTGAACGGATTGGACGAGACGGGGGTGAACGACAGCATGGAGCCGTAGTCCTCGAGCCTGTTGTCTGGTCCGGGCTCTAAGTTCTTGCCTGCGTTGGGTCCAGAGGACTTGACCCCATGCTTGCCCACGGTGTCCGACGTGATCCTGACCCAAGACGTCAGGTTCGTCGACTTGTATACATCGATGACAGGGACGGTAGCCTCGACGACTCCTGCGTTGTTCCTGACCTGACGCGTCCCGCTGACGTACCCTGCATAGAACGCCCCGTTCCAGAACGTCGCACCCCTAAAGATACCTGTGCCGGATGGAATCCCAGAGATGCCGGTGATCTCGGCGATACCGTCTCGGCAGCGCAGCGTAGTGTCGTCCACCCTCAGGTTCTGCATCAGGGACGCTTGGCCTTGTTGGAGCCCGCTTGGGTGGGGGTACGAGGACATCCCGCGAATCGGCGCGGTCGCTGGATTGAATACGGGGACGGTGGGGATCGGAGGCAGCGACTGGATCGATTCCGGTGGAACCATCACTGGCTGATCCTCGATATGCTCGACCTGCCGCTCGTTGGGCTGCTGCTTCACACATCACCTCTCTCGTTGACGAACGGAGGCTTCTTCAAGCCGTCGCTTCGCGTCCTCACGTATTCTTTAGCTAGAGCGATCTGCTCCATGTAGGTGGCCTTGAACGATGCAGCCGCACCCGGCCTGAGCTCGAGCGACGCATAGTACGAGACGCCCTCGACATACACCTGTGAGTTGGGGAGAGTCTCGGGCACACTGCTCACGCCGGTCAGTGCAGCGTTCTCTCGGGTCGATCCGTAGACATTGAGCGTTCCGCCTGCGTTCGGCGTGGGGTGGAGCCCGATGACGCCTCGCCCCTGACTGTCGGCAGTGATGTAGAACTGGAGCGGCAGGGCGTTCGCCGCAAACCTCCAGTTCGTGTACGTCTTATTGAGGGTCTCGACGTTCGTCTCCATAAGCTTGTTGGAGCCTAGGTGGACATAGTCGACCTGTGCTAGGTTCTCAGGGATGACGTACTCCTTGACTCCGTTGAGAACTGTAACCGTTACAGGTGCAGAGTGCGGAGTGCGCCTGATCTCCGGGAGGTGGATGAACAACTCCTGATGGACAAGGTTAGCTAGCTCGATGGCCCTCGAAGTAGTGAGATCGGGCATCCTCCGCTGGACGCTTGCGACAACTGTGCTGATGGAGTCTGGCATTCTAACCTCTCATTAAATCTGGCTGGCAATTGATGCCGTGCTCGGCGTGATCTTGTGCCTGTAGTTTCTGTTGCGTCTGCCGAGAATCCGCTCGAGGTCCATGAGTTCCCGCTGGTAAAGCTGGTCGTAGAACTCGACCTGATCCTTGGCGTCTAGCTCCGCGTAGTATCGACGCGCACCCAGAGAATAAACCCTGCTCGACCTGATAGCGGATGGGACCATGTCCCCCATACCGAGGACGCTCGCGTTGGTGGTCTCGATCTCCACTACCGGATACCCGCCGATGGTAGTGACGTTAGGGGTAGGGAAGAACCCGATCTTACCGGCATCGATATAGAAGTTCTTCGGTGCCCCCTTAGCTAATCGACGCCATCCGGGAGTGGTTCGATCCAACTCGGAGACATCCTGCGGCATGAGAATCTCGTATGCCCCAGAGTTGTTCGGCAGATACGTGACAACCCTTACGGACATGACATCCCTGTCGAGATCGTACTCTCTCTGTCCGTCCACTAGGTTAATCTGGGTGGTCGACTTATATAGCGCGAACTCCGAGCACAAGTCTCGATGCACTCTGTTGATGCAGTCGAGTACAATCTGCGCGTTCGCGTTGTCGAATGCTAGCTGGACTTCTGATACTACCTGTGCTACTGACTGTTCCATTACAACACCTTTGGACCCTTTGGCGCGAACTTGTCCCCGTACGGCAAGCCGCCAACGTACACGATCCGACTAGCCGGGAACCACATCTTGCTGGCGGTGCAGATTTGCCCTTTCTCGGAATCCTCTTCCGACACGGGCTTCGACACTCTGAATGGGTGGACGTTATCCATCCAGTACTGGACCTCCGATCCGAACTCGCCCGTAAGCATTAGCTCGGATCGAATGCGCTTAATGTCCTGACTGGACGCCCTGCTCTCTCCGCGAATAAACCCGTGCTCTTCGCCAAGGTAGAAGGCCATTAGCTCATCTCCAGAGCCTCGGTGGACTGACCACTGGTCGTCACTCCTCCAGTGCTGTAAGTGTCCAGACTGTTGCCGTCCCTAAGGATTCGAAGCTGACCGTTGGCGACTTGCCTTCGGTTCCTCCATCGGCGGAACAACCAAGAGATAATTCGGTCGAGACGAAGGGTGGCTCCGGGAGTGTCGGACAAGTCGACCGTGTAGATGGAGATGTTCTGACCCCTGAGGCCGGAGCCGGTGACGGCTACCTGAACCAGAGGCGTATCCATGACGGATGCCGAAAGATCGATCCACCCCATATTGGTTCCAGTGATCTGGGTAAGCCCGTTGGCTACGGATGTCGTCATGCCGTTGGATGAGACAGTGACGGTGATTCCGGCCCACGCAGTGGTTACCGGGTCGCCAGAACTGTTGAAGATGTAGATGGGTAGGCGGAATGCCTGACCTCTCGTTGGGAATGCGTTAGCGTCAGAGATTGCCACGTTCGTACCTCACACATGGGTTGCCGTAAACGGCTACAGGGACGGTCACAGAACCCGTAACACCAGACGGGTCGGTGTAATAGATCGTTACAGACACGTAATCGATGCCGACTCTTCCACCGCCGGTAGGGACGGAGCACCTCACCGCAAAGCCGAAATCCGTGGATCGAGCCTTCGTGTCGTCTAGGTCCGTCCAACCCATGAGGTTTGTGGGTCCACCGAACACGGTGTCGCCGGTAAGCGTTGCGGCTCCGGGGGTGACTTGGTTGCTACCCTTCAGGGTCGTATTGTCGACAAGCTGGACGGTATCCCAGTTAGCTTTGCCTCCGGTAGGGGTAAGGCCATCGGTCGTCGCCATTAGGAAGGACCTCCGACAGGCGGCTCGGCAATGATGTACGGCGGTCTAGTCTGACCCGCGCCGTCATCGAAGATTAAGCGGTTGCCTGAGAAATTGGACGATAGGTTGATCACGATCTCGACCCCGTTGATGGTGGAGCCAGATGGCAGCATCCCGGTAGTCAGCCCTAGCGACCTCATGTAGATGTACGGGGTGGTGTTCGCTGAGGCTGAGTCGTACTGATGGTGCCTTCCGTCCAGTCTGACCGAAACGTCGGCAGGGAGGATGGGCGAGGACGAGACTCCAGCCACTACGCTCGACCAGCTTCCACCGGATGGGGACGACTGAGTTGTGGATGAAGGATTCTTCGGACCTGTGTTTGGAATTTTCGGACTCCTTAAAGCAATAACGCCGGGTGACCCATGTGAGCCACCCGGCGCAATCTAGGCTTAGAGACCCAGATATCCTCGGACGTAAACGGAGCCAGCGGCCCCTGCGGTACCAGTGGTGGTCACGCCGCCAGCCGTCGCGAGACGAAGCTGAAGGCCTTGGTTGACCGTACCTCCGGTGCCCTCGCGGAACGGGGTTCCTTGAGTCACGCCGGTCGAGGGGGTGGTGCCTGCGCCACGGGATGCGTATCCGGTGGTGTTAGCTGCGGCAACGGTCACGAAGTCTGCGACTGCGTTCGCGTCACTAGCTGCGGCGAGAGTGGAGATTCGGGCATCGTTCGCGGTTGCGAATGCGACGCCGCCGAACCGGATTGCCCAGTCGGTGACGTACAGCTTCAGTCCGCGAGGGACGACTGCCGGATCGATAAGGGTGACGGAGCCAGCGTTAAGCTGCGCCGCAGTGAACGGCACATCGACTTCGAATACGCACGGCCCTTCACCAACCCAGTTCGAAGAACCGGTGTTGCCTACATCCAGCCGCCCACGGTAGATACCTACCGTGTCGGCGACTTGGGTGTTGGCGAAGAGACTGTTGTTCTTAGCCAATATCTAACTCCTTAACCGAGAAGCGAACCGACAAAGCCACGCCATCCGAGGACGTCGAAGACCACTTCGAACGAAGCCGCAAACTTGGTGACTTGGTAGTCCATGTCGTAGTCGGTGTCGGTCGACACGCCCTGCGCTTCGAGGCAGAAGGCTTGGTTGTCCTTCGCGTCAGCCGGGAGAAGGAACCAGTTCTGCGAGAGAACGGGTTGACCGAATCCGATAAGCTGGTCGACGATGACGCCCTTGACCATACCCTTAACGAACGCGTTGGTGTCGTTGTCCGACGTGCCCTGAAGGCCGACAGACTCGACCGCACGGGTGGCGATACCCGCAAGTCCGGGACCGACGGCGAGCTTGAATCCGCCTCGGTAGTACTTGGGAATGCCTCGCTCGCCCTTATGGCTCATCGCGATCTGAAGAGCGTTCTCAAGGCTGAGACCCGAGAGGGCCTGAGTGATGAGGTTGCTCTCGTTCGGAAGACCGTTGGCGAGAGGGTGCGCGGTGGAGAACAGGGCAACTCCGTCCGGGGACGTGGTGCCGCCGCCGAATCCGAGGTTGTAGATGTTCGCCGCGAGAAGGTTCATCGTAGCGACAGCCGACTCCGCGAGCATGGGGGCTTGGCTCTTGACGAAGCCATAGAGGTCCTTCTGCGCGGACTGTCGGGAGTGCTTGATGCCGAGGGTCCGAATGACCGGCGTGTAACGCTTGGTGTATCGGGGAACGACGGCGTCGTATGAGACACCCTCTGCCTCGTCCATCGTCTGGAAGAAGCCGAGACCGGCGTGGGTCTGGATTTCCTCGAACGACTGCTTGGACTTGATGACGTTCGGGACAAGCTCCTTCCACGTTGCCGGAATTTTGTCGATTCCGTCGTTGATGAGCTTGAGTAGCCCCTCGCGGTGGATGAGGGGCATTGTGGACTGCATGTACATAACTTAGTTATCCTCCTGCCTTAGGCGATAGCTCGCTTCGCCGGAACCCACTTGCAAAGGACCGGTGCGAAAGTTTCCGTAAGTTGCGCCGGGGGGATGTCGACGATCTGGACGCAGGCGTCAGCCGCCGTGGTCGTCGTCGCCGCAGTGACGAGGTCGATGCAGTAGATGCCTGCTCGACATCGGATTCGGCGGACCTCACCGGGCGTTACCTGCTGTGCGAGCGTACTGGGGTTCAGAACCGCTGCGTTCGCTGCGGTCGAGTGCCAGAGCGGCAGGTAGAACAGGAAGTTGTCGTCGAAGCAGAGGACCGGAACATCGAACAGGTCGCTAGTGGCGGTCGCTCGATTTCGGCTCGGTGCTAGGACGATACCGAGGGCTGCGTTGGAAGTCGCGCCGGACGTAGCGTCAGCCGCAGTGTTGTCAAGGAATCCGATGACTCGACCGTTGGCATCGAGACGAACGATGTCGCCTACTCGGAATCGGCTTGCGACGACGGAAGTGTCGCCCTCACGGTACATGCGAGGGCCGGAGGTGTTGCCGCCTTGGTAGATCACCTCAGGCTTTTGAAGCTGTGCTGGCAAATTATATTCTCCTCAAGAGATCATGGGGCCGTAGCTTTCGGCCTCGCCTACGTAAACGTGGGTGGACTACTGATCGTCCGGCGTGTCGTCGTCTTCCTTTTCCGGCAGGGACTCTTTGAGTTCCGTAGCCGTCATCGGTCGACCCTCGATCACGTTGCTCAACGGCTTGCCTTTGAACGTGCCGCTATTCTTGTCCGTCTCGTTAAGGACCGCACGAAGAGCGTTCGCCGCTTGGCGGTACTTCTCCTCATGGACCTCCTTGGGGATTCGAAGCACGACGCGCTTGGCGTCGTTGAGCATATGGTTATCCGCAGGCTCATAGCCACGGCGGAAGAAATCTACGATTCGGTCCTCCTGATCGGAAGGCACCGTGATGTATCGGAAAGCCTCATCCTCTACCGGTGCTTCGAACTGCTGCGGCACCATTTGTTCGTAGAGGGTTCTGACTCGCGAGATTGCCGATTCGGTCACTGTGGTCTTAGCCATTAGACGACACCTCCGATCTTACTGAGGCGTTCCTTCATCCGCTTGGATGTGATCGGCCCGTACATGCGCTCAAATTCCGAGATGGCAGTGTTGCCTCCCGATTCTCGCGGAGATTCGGAACCGATGGGGGTGGTGACCTGCTTGGTGGCACCCGGCTTGACTCGACCAGAGAGGACGGCGTCGCCGTACATGGCCTTTGCCATGACTCGGTGGGCACCCTTCTTGTTGACCATGTCGTCAAGCTGTCGCACGTCGTCGACGCTCGCTAGCTGGGTAAGGATCGTTGCGATCTCGTCCGGTTCAAGCTTGTCGCCGAAGTCTTTTCGGAGATCGTCCTCGGCTTTACGGAGAGTGAAGGTCGCCTTGAGCGCGGCCTTGCTGGCCCCGCTTACGATCAGGCTGGGGTCATAGTTGTATGTCCCGCCGAACGTGTCGTCCTCTTCCTCCGCCTTGGCTTCAGGCTCCACATGTGGGGTAGCTCGGCTGGATTCGATCTCGCGCTCGAACTTGTCGAGCTTCTGCAAAATCGCATTGATCGGGTCTTCCTTCTGCTCTTCCACGGCGGGAGCTTCATCCTGTTCGATCAGGTCATCCGAATATTCGTCGAAGTCAATTTGCATGTTTGCGTTTATCCTTTGTTGCGGTTACTCGTTCCCCGTAGAGAAATCCTGTACCCTTGTCCGAAAATCTTTGCTCAGAATTTCCTCGATCCTTTCGACTCCACCTTTAATGATCAGCATTTGCTGCTGTTCATCCTGCGTAAGGGGGTTCTTGCTGAAGTACGCCGCTCTGTCCCGGAGGGATAGCTCCTCCAAAAATCGAACCACCTCCTTCCATTCCGGCGAGTTCCAGAATCGATCCCAAGTCAAAGCCTGATTGTTGTTCATTTAACTGACCGCCCTGAGCCATCGCCATGAGGTCTTCCATCCCCACGTTGGGGAACTGGTTTTGTTGCATCTCCAACTGCTCGATGCTTCGGAGGATGTCCTCCTTGTTCGGCAGCGAGGTGGCTGTGACGATGGACTTGATGAGCTCGTTGAGCGGGATACCGCTCTGCGGAAACGAGGCAGCAAGTTGCAGAAGCATCTGTGCTTGCTGGCTCTGAAGTTGTGGGCTGTCGCTCGCGCTCTTGCCTGCAAGCTCGATAGTGTACGGGAGGGAAAGTTCGGACACGCTATCGATAGGGATCGCGTCGCCGTACACGCGCTTCCAGATGTGGAAGCTGTCCTTAAGGTAGCAGACGGAGATCATCGCGAGGCGACGTAACGCGGGTGTAATAGCCGTTACATCGTCCACCGATCCTAGCTGGAATGCTTGGAACTTGATGTTCTGCTCGGTGGCGGTAGCCTCTCTGCTGTTTGCCGGTGCGCCAGTGAGCGTGTCCGAGGTTTTCGTGACCGAGTCGGCAAAGCCCTTGATCGCTTGGATAAGGAAGTCCATGCCAGCAGGATTGAACTGAACGGGAACCGGAGTGGCTCGACCGAGGTTTCGCACGTTGCGGTACTCTCCCGGCTCGTAGCCGACGAGAGAACCGTCAAGCTGCCAGCCCTCGGTGAGGACCGGAGGTCTGGTCGACATCTGCATACCCCAGATGAACTCGTTCACCAAAGAGTTGAGCAGAAGCTGTAGGCCCTGAACGTCTTGGACGGGGGACCCTTCCGCGTATGTCTTGCCCCACTCTTTCTTGAGTGGCATTTCCACGTAGTTGTGGAAGGGGTGAGTGTAGGGCTCGATGACAAAAATCTGAGGGGTGGACTCGCGGAGGATGACCCGGTATAGTTCCTCGACGCCGTCTCCATCTAGGTCGTCTCGCCAGATGACGTCCCACAGGACGATGTTCTCATCCGCCTCTTCGGTGACTGCCTCGTCGACAGTGACTAGGTCCTTGACGCCGTCCTCGTCACGCGAGTCGGCAATGCTCTGATCTTTGCTAGGGACCTTGCCGTCGTTGAGATACTCTCCCAGCTTCATCCGCTGCTGGACTACGGCGCGTCGGTCCTCGAAGCAATGTCCTACGAGACGACACTGAGCGACGTCGCATCCATTGGCAGGCCATCTGGCATAGCAGTCTAGGTGGATGACATCGAAGACGAGACCAGCAAACTCGCCAGTGTGGCACGATCCGTGGTAGCCCTTCTCATGATGCTGGAACGTGACGCGCCATACCGGCATGTTCGTCGGCATGGCGAGATCGACGGCCTGATCGAGCTTCTCTTTCCAGCCCACGGAGTCCAAGAAAAACTGGAAGCACTGCTCCATGCGGTCGGATCGTGTCGACTGACCAAGGATAGAGAAGCGGAAAACCGGGTCTTGACTGGTAATCGTGCCGACGATGTTCGTCTTTCGTTGCTGTAATCGAGGGCCTGCGACCGGGATGTGGAAGTGCTGGGCGTTCTCCCAAGGCAGCTTCTCTGGCATCACGTTCTTGTTCTGGTAGAGGTCTTCGTTCAGGCGGATTCGCTTGGACAGTTCGCCCTTTGCTCGTTCCGATGAGCGGATAACCTCAGCGATTCGGATGGCTAGCTTGGCCCTGTCGCCTGCACTCTTGGCACCCTTCGGCAACTTCTCCTTAGCTTTGAGGGGAGTTGCCTCCTTCGGCGAGATGTAGTCATCCGCCGGAACAGCATTGCGCTGCGCCTCATCAATCAAGGAGTAGATGTCGTTCATCATAAGTTATCGTCTAGATACTCGTTCACGGATGCGTCTCTGGAATCATAAGCCGAGGCGATAGCCCGTACGACTCTCTTCGACTGGTCGCTACCCAATGCGTACAGTGCGCTCGACACCTCCGGGTAGCTGGCGACGATATTGGCGAACTCCTCACCGGGCGTGGGTTGAGGGACCACATGCTGCGCGATCTGCGTCAAGCCACCATGCAATCCGAGAAGGATGTCGCCGTATCGATAGATGTCGGACTTGAGCCCATCCAGAGCGGAGTGGACCCCGCTGAGGTCGACATCCTGCGAAGAGTCGAGAGGGAAGTTGTTCCCGATGGACTCGACCTTGTCGAGAACGGATTCGATGGACGACGCCATCTCCGACTGCTCACGCGACAGGGATTCGATGGAGTCTTGGATGTTGGAGAGGAATCCGCCTGCGGACTCAACAGCGACCGATAGCTCATCGATCCGCTTCGTCACCTCGACCAAAGCCTCTCCGACGGCCTTGACTAATTCTACTTCTACGCTCATTCGACCTCCGCAAGGATGGCAGTGTACTCGATGATGCCGTAGTTCTTCGGAACCTTGGTTCCATCCTCGCTGTATCCGAACAGTCCGCGACAGGGGAGCATCAGGTTGGCGGTGTAGATCACCTTGCTTCCAACCCTGTACTCCGGCGGGACATCCGCGCCCGTGCTGACAATGGTGCCCACGGTCTCTCTGTATGTCGCGGAGCTAGGTAGGATGACTCCACCATCGGTCTTCTCGATGATGTCGCCACGGTCGATGATAACCTGCTTGCCAGTGGCTCGCAGCGGCTGCTCGTTGTCGTAGTCGATCAAAGCTAGGATGCTTCTCCAGTACGGTACGCGGATCGCTTTCCTGCCGGACATCGCCGCGCATCCGTAGAATCGGACCTGAAGGTCAGTGTGGAAATCCCCAGAGTGAAAACCTTCGACCCACTTTCCGTGATCGTGCTTGACTGCTACTAGGTCTCCGGGGATAAGGGGGACGCCTGAGCCTGCGGACAAGACGACGCCCACATCTGGGCGCATCCTATACTCGGCGTCTTCCCCCTTAGGAATGATGATTGATCCCGATGAGTCGGGAACGTTGCACATCGCGACGACAGTGCAGTGAGGGAAAGCTCTCACGCACTGGGATGCCAGATCGAAATCCACATCGGGGACGTCGCGACCAAAAAACTGGACGCTATTGTCTGACAACGTGAGTACCTCTAGGGGGTTCCCCGGTCGCAATGACCGGGGGTTATCTTTGCACATGCGGCACATGCCGCGCACCACCGCTTCGCTAATCAGTGGATTCACCGACTGACCCCGTGCCAGAGTCAGTCGGGCTTCTTTCTCGCCAGTCTATGCTTTCTTTATGTTCCGTTTCGGAACAATTGCGTTGCAGCTCTCCCGAGAGGCTTCGTCCCACTGGTTGATATAAACCGATCCAGTGGGAGCAAAGCTAACAACCCTAGCGTGAGTTCCCGCCTTCAGGAGAGTTTTGGTGGCGAAATGAATGAAGGGGCAGTCTTCAAGGAGGACTACTTTATCCCCAGCCTTAAGGTCCACGGAAGGAATATTACCCTCCGTTAGGCATTATCGCATGTTGGGCGTTCCGAGTTCCATTGCACCTCAAGCGATAGCGCAGCATTTCGCAATGCCTGCACAACCTTGTCGGGCTCCGCGCCGTCGGACAGAAGATCGACGACTAGGTCCTCGATCTCTTTGGCCTCGTCGATTCCTTCATAGAACTTCTTGGCCAGTTCCTCAAGCGACTCTCTAACGTAGTCCCTGTTCTCCACGAGGTAGTTCTTGGTGCTGTCGTCAAGAAGGTGTGAATCCTCCTCGCATAGCTCCCGGATACCGTTAAGGACATGGCTGTCCTCCTCGTGGTTCTTGATGTATCGTTCAAGATACCATCGGGCCTTCTTCAAGTCTTCGATCTCGCGCCCCTTGTACTTGCTGCGAAGCACGTACTTGATGACGTTTCCTAGATGGAATCCAAGCTCGTAGGCCTCGATGACGTCGATGTTCTCGATGCCGCCCTTCTTGTAGTGGGGCGGATGATTCACATTGTCCGTCACTTGTAATCCACCCGGACTTCTTGACCGTCAAGCTCTTCAGGAAGGAGACATTCGGCAGGACCCGTGAGGTAGAACTCGCTCTGGCATGGTAGCTCAGAGTAAGTGAAACCCCAGTCCACGCACTCGTTTACGATCTTTCGTCGATAATCGTCGTTGAATGCAAAGAAGTCGAAGACGTAGATCGCGCTTTCGCTCGGCTCTTCGTCGGTGCTGGCTGTAACCGTTTCAGGTTCAGGCTCATCTCCGTCGAATCCTCGGTCGATCTCCGGGTCTTCGACCTCGGCACCGACAGTCGGCTCGACGTTTTCCTTGTCGTCGGATTGAATCACGTTGCTCACTACGATCATGATTTGACATGGGTTCCATGTTTACTGTCGACTGTCCCAATTTTTCGACTTGATGACCTGCTTTCCTAGAAGGCCGGTGCGCATGATCTCCGATAGCCCGTAACGCACGGCGTCGAGACGGTGGTATGAGTGCTTGTCTTCGATCTTCTCTGTCGGTTCGCCGTCCTTGTCTAGCTCTCTCGCGTAGCTCAGGAAGTCGTCGATCACCTTGTCGAGTGACGAGAAGACGAACAATCTGCCCGACTTGAACGCCTCGTACACCGCTTCGATGCCCTCTTCGACACCATCGATGGTCGGTCGGTACACGGGAAGACCCGCCCTACTGAAGAGATCGCGCCATTCCTCTTCCGAGGGTGCGCCGCCCACGGCGATAGGGACCCCGTCCTCGCGAGACAGGAGTGAGGCAACGTGCTGCTTCGCTGACTTCGCCCCCGTGTGGTACGTCCGGTACAGGTAGATGTTGCCTGTCGCTGGATCGATGGCGAAAAACGCCGCTGCAAGGTTGACGTTTCCGAAGTCGATCCCTATCACGCGGGTCCAAGACTTAGGGATAGCGAACGGCCTGCACAGATGACCCTTCTCGTTGGGGTCTGTGACCAGCTTGTCGATGAAACAGTCGTAGATCGTTCCTGCCGGTCTTCGCCAGATAGCCCGGTACATCATGTCGAACTTCCACGGGGGAAGAGCGTTGCGCTGACGCTCGAATTCCTCCTCGGGGAAGGCGGGATTCATGGTCGATTCGAACCGGACGACCTTGATATTTGGGTCTCCGCCCGGTCTGACCTCCCTCACCATAGTTCCTTTCGTCTTATCGAAGTAGGAAATCACGCCAGCCTTGTCATGAATCCTGCTCTTCATCCAGTTGAACTCGTACGGGGTGGTGGTGTAGAGCACAGGCCCCTGATTGACGGCGAGACGACGCTGCAAGGCGTCATGTGAGTCCAGTTTGAACTTCTTCTGTCCCGCCTCGTCGCCCCAAACCGCTTTGTAGGTGGAGGATTCGAGCGAGTCCGGGTTCTCCGCGTAGCCGAAATAGACCACACAAGGCTTAGTGTCGTCGCCGAATGTGCGCCTGAGGCCCTCTTTAGAGAACACGAACTTGCGGATCGGGGCGGTGTAATACTTCCCGAGCTTCAACATGTCCTCGAAGAACCTGCGAAACTCTGGGATCAGCTTCAATTCCATGAGCGCGAACGTCGGAGAGACCCCCGCGTAGTCGCCTGCACCGAACTTCAGGATGCGCGTGTACAACCAGAGGGGACCGATGGTGGTCTTGCCCGACTGCGTACCGCACAGAGCGAGGATAATCTTCTCGCTCGACTCCAGAATCTCGTTCTGACCGAGGTGAACGTTGATCTCGAGCCGCCCATCTACGATGATGTAAATCTCTTTCTGCTTTTCTTGCATGTTATACAGGCCGCGTTAGCGGCATCGTTGTAAGCCAAAGTCGAAGCCGCGCTAGCGGCCCCGAGGTTTACCGAGGCTTCCTGATCTCATCCCTTCGCTTTCGCAGGGAGTCGAATTCCTCCTTCGTCTCCGCATAGTCGCGGTAGGGCCAGAGTGCATCGCACAGCTTGCAGAGGTCCACATACTCGTTCAGGTATGGGTCGGTAACGTTACGCAGTTTCTTTGTTTTAGTTTTCATATTGTAACGGCTCATGTGGGAGGGGCCAAAAATTTGGCTGGGGAAGTCAGCGCGGCAAGCGAAGCGGTGGAGGGGGGGGGTACCGTCATCGAGCTAGCCGGTAGCGTGGTGGGGTAACCGAATACCCTATGCGGGTCGAGGGATGGGTAGTAGGCGGGTAGTAGGCAGGCCGCAGGTTCGCTGGGTAGCTTGTGACACTATGCGGCCTACATAGTGTCACTCTGAATCACGGTAGGGGGAGAACTGCAAACAATGGCAATCTGAGTTACCGGGGCGTTGCCGGACGTCGTCACGTCCTTGTCTAGACCGTGTAGTTTGCGCTCTTGGTCAATTGCTCTCTGCTGTATCGTGGCTGCTTTGTCTAGGCTTTGGGCTAGGTCCCGAATCTCGCTAGTCTTGAGCCCGTCTGGATTCGAAAGACGTTCCCCTACAGCCCGTAGTAGCTTGTCGGCTTCGTCCTTTAGACGGTTCGACCTACGGATATGGTCCCGCTCGACTTCCTCGAGAATGGCGTTGGCTTTGGCTACCTTGTAATCATGCGTTACAATTCGGCTAGGTACGTTGCTGTCCCCACCACCATTACCCTCCCTTATTACATCCCTTACACACTCTTCATCCAGATTTCCGCTATTCGGCAACGTAACATCTATTACGCCAACCCCATCCGTTACATAGTTAGCCGGGAGGTTGGAAGGACCACGCTTATACCGTTTCCAGCCATGCCTATGCGCCCGTACCCTGATCGTCCCCTCCTTGAGAGGTACACCGAATACCCCACGGTACGTATCGGCTATTTTGGACACTTCATGTCCTTCTTCCCATTGGGTCTGGACCCACTTCCAGTCTACTTCGTTGCTTATCATGCTAACTATCCGTTTACTCTCTTTTGACTACTTCCTCTAGTCTCTATCGCCCGTCGAAGGGTATCGGTTTACTTTTGCCCATAAGGCTAACCTATCCGGCTACTCTGATCGAGGGTATCCGGCTAGTCCTCGTGCGCGATACACGCGGGATTTACGCTCATGGGGGCGTTTCCCTCGCGGGAGAGTCGTTCGTGCGATGCGCGAGCGCACGGGATTGACGTGTCGACTTTTTCGGTCTTTTTAGGTTCAAAACGACTTTTTTTCGACTTTTTTCGCCGATAGGGTTGACATTAGGTTCTTGACTCAGGTCCAATATCCCCGTCGGCTGAGGACGGTCAGCCTGAGCGAGCTCAGGGGACGGTCGCAGGCTGGCAGGGAATTCGACGTTCGGGCGTTGGCTGAGTGTTCTCGCTTTATCGCCCCATTGACCTACCGCCAAAGGCGGGACCATACAGTCGGCAAAGATTGTGTGTACATTGACAATCGAATACGTTGCGGTCGAACCGACTTGAGGCATGGGCGTTAGTGACAGACGCAATAACCCTCAGGGTCGTGGCTAGGCTTAGTCTGTGACAGAGACTAAGAGTGACCTAGCAGGGAGTAGCTGACCCTGTAGACTAGAGGCAACATATGGCGCAATAGATCAGACCTCCTCGTTGGTTGCGCTGGTTAACACTAACTGATCTAAGGAGAATTTATATGGATTGGCTCACCGTGGTACTGATTTCGATCTATGGACTCATCTTCGCTGGTGCTCATTGGGTTGACACGAATTGGGCTCAAGAGTTGAAGCCTAAGGACACCAAGTGACGGGATTCATCTTCCCTATCCTCATCGTCATAGCCGTCGCATCCTGCGGTGGATTGTTTATCTTGGAGGAAAACATGTAGACCTATCTGAACTCCGTAGCCGAAACGAGCGTGTTGCCATCACGCTTGTCACCCGCAGACTAGTCCCTGCGGGTCTGATGAGGCAGACTATAAAAGCCTAGGAGAATTACAGCTATGAGCAAGAAGTGCGAAGACGGAACTTATATCGTTCTCTCGAACGGTGGAAAGAAGGTTTTGCGCGGTGTCCGCAAGAATTACGGGTACTTCGTAAGCCTTAAGGGATACGAAGTCAAGCGTCGCAACGGTGTGACCGAAGATCAGGTCATCAAATACAATCAGCGGCGATTCGTCAAGGGCACGTACGTTGGAGTGTGGACTGACGAAGACGGGGTGACCTACCTCGATAGGTCGGTTTACACTAAGTCGTTGCAAACTGCTATGCAACTTGGCGTTCAGAACGAGCAACTGGCAATCTGGGATTGCCGGAACGGAGAAGCAATCAGCGTGGTGAATCTAGGATGATCCTCGAATCAGCAAACGTCTAGAGCCCCTAGTCGAAACGGGTGGTGCGATCACCCGTAGCAGGCAAACTAACCCTAGCCTGCCTGATGAGACAGGGTTAAAGGAGGAAATCATGTCTTTGAATTGGGATGTTTCAGGCGTTGCAGACGACGCCGCTTGGACGGATAAGAATGAGCACGGTGAGCAATTCTTAACACCGATCTGCGAGAGCTTGATCTGGATGACGATCTCTGTCGGATTGCCCTCTATCGAGGAGGGCAACATCGACAAGTGGCTCGACAGGATTTATCGGGTAGCCGTGGCAACCAATTACAGGGGGCTCACAAAGGGGATAGATGAGCAGGTCCTAAGGAGACATGTCGGTCTAAGGACCAACGCGACGAAGCTGACTGACTCTCAGTTCGCCAAAGAGTTGCTTCGGCGGCTCGACCACACTGCTCGAACTTGGAAGTGGACTGACCTCGAAGCATACGGAGGTGGTGCCGACTAGACTTCTCCGGCGTGAAAACCGTGCGTCCTACCCTGTTGCGGTTAGCAGGGTGGGAGTTACCGGAACGGCTTAGGCTATCCGGTTTGGAGAAAAGATTATGGAATTCAACTACATTCAGAAGTGGGAGAGTCCCGATTACTACATCGGGGCGGAGTACCCCGAGTACTACGTCGTCATCGCGAGGACGGGTCAGTCTAGTGCGCTTGAGGAGTCGAACTTTGAGACCGCATACGAGTCGCTTGCCCCCCTTGGTGGGGTGCTGATTCAGACCAGCAAGCATTGGGCTTGCGGGTTTATCGACCTGCTCTTGGTGCATGAGGATCACGAGGAGACGCTCTACGCCGCCGATGATCTTCTCAGGGCACTAGGCGATTACCCTATCTTAGATGAGGACGACTTTTATCGTCGGGAACAGGAAGAAGCCGATGAGGCTTGGCAGTGGTATTCGGAGCGTGAGCGACTGCGACACGCCCGAGAGTATGGAAAGTACTGGCGCGTCGAGGGGCTTGAGCAGTGGCTCAAGATTATTCGACGGGGTGAGTTTTACCCCGGTCATCCGGGTGACATTGTTGGAGGTTAATGATATGTACTTCCCCAGAAACGAAGACGACATTTGCTGGGAGCGACAAGAAGCAAGAGACCTCGCCGCTCTTGAGGTGTGGCAAGACATGGGCTGGCGAGAGAGGTGGGAGTACCTCGTTGAAAACCGTGACTGGATTGACATCCCTAGCGAGTCAGACCTGATCCGCTTCATCACGGGGAGTTACTTCCCCGGCGACCCTAACGACATTCTTGGGGAGGATGACGATACGGACATCTGAACTAAAGAAGAAATTTCCACGCGCCCCAAGATTCGACATCAGTAGTGAGGTGGTGACCGTAAAGTTCCACCCTGATCAGCCCCCTAGTTGGGGGCACTCAGTCAAGCCTAAGCAGTGGGCGAAGGGTGTGGAGTCCTACGTCATCAGCGGCGTAAAGGGACGATGGAAGTTCGGCGTCATGCTCGAAGGGAAGTTCTCTACCCTGTCGAGCGGCTCGACCAGACTAGAAGCGATTTATGCGGGACTGAATGCATTGGGGCTTGACAGCAGTCAAGTCTGTTAGGTAAGGTGACACTATGTTTAAACCAATCGAGATCGAAGTCACTCAGCGGTATGAGCTGAGTGAGGATGCAATCATCAGCATTCTGGAAGGGGCGTTTAGCTATTCGCACTACTGGTGCGACATGGTTATTTCGACTGAGGAGGAGTTTTCGCTTACTGGGACCATCGTAAATGATCAGGGCATCTTGCTGTGGATTCTTGAGAACGAGAGACCGGGGTATGAGTCCGGCAAGCGCAACGTCAGCCTGATCCCCGGCAGAATGATCAAGAATGGAAAGATTCTTGGGACAAGGGGCGACGTCACGGTTGCAGACTGCGAGGTCTACACCCTTTGGCTACATGACCTGATCGAGGGTATCAAACTGTACGCTCGACATGTCGGCAAGACGGTACACACGATGTCGGGCACTAAGCGTCTAGACCTCGAAGACATTGATGCTGAGGAGGCTGACCTCATCATTCAGTTCGCCCTGTTTGGGGAGGTGCTGTTCGGATGAGCAAGTACGCAGTCAGGTGGGACGGGGAGACGGTCACCCTTAAGGACGGGTCGCTAGCCCTCGCTCCAAACCTCAGAGAGGCAACCAAACTGATCAGTGAATTCGTGTGGCAGTGGAGGCACGGCTTTATTGGACCTAGCGGCAGGTTAACTGCCGTGCCTGAGGCCGCTGGCTATTGGGGAGGGTATGGGCGAAAAGCCTACATCCTAAAGCGGAACGGTTTCCCTTGCGGGATTCTCAGGATCGAGAAGCTGATGGAAATTCTCGGGGCTGAAACGGTTACAGGTCTTGACATGGGCTGTCATGACCGGGATAATAAATCATGATGACGCACTGGAAAGACTTGAAGATTTCTGACGGGAATGGGTGGGAGGTCAGGCCGGAAAGCGTAGTGGACGAGCTCGTCCATTACATGCTCGACGGATACGCGCCTCAACTATTTATCGATGTCGAGCGCGATCAGATTGACTGGTCCGGGATGACGCCACGGTTTAGCCCGACTAAGGATGAGATCGGGCAAGACGCGAAGAAGTTTAAGCTTCGGGCGGAGCGGATGCACCGATGGGCGAGGTGGGCAAACGAGGTGCCACTGACTGAGGCGGCACGAGCCCTAGCCCACGAGCTTGAGATCGATGGTAGGTGGGCTAGGCAGTACGCGAGGCGAATCGTCGAGTGCCTAAACGTCTGCTCGACCCCTTGGGTTGAGAAGGGGCCCGTGCTCTGGATTTTCGGGGCGCACCTGAGGCACGGATACCTGCTAGCCATTGGTGAGGCACGGTCGCATGACCCGGAGAATTGGAATGGATAAGACCGAAGCCCGCAAGAAGATAATCAATGACGCGATAAGCAAGCATGGCCTCGAGCTATCCAACTATGACGGGGGAGTGGTCGAGGAGTCTCCGAAACCGAGCGAGCCCCGCACATGGTTCGAAGGTTGGGTCCATGCGTGGGGGAGGCTGAAGGTGGACCCCGATGACGAGCACGGAAAGGAGGTCTATCTTCAGTTTAGGTTCATGAAGTATGGAAGCACATGGACCTGCTTAACCTACGTCACTCGTTCCGAGGATATCATCGGCACCCTGATCAACGTTAACGATTCAGTGTTCCTGAGTCGCATCATCGATGAGGTCGAGACATTCCTCGACGCTCGTTGGACAATCGGAGGATATTAATGGCAGACATCTATAGAGACTACAACGACATCGAAAACAAGCTCTTCGTCCTTGGCCTTGCGGTCATGGACTGGAACATCTCTTTCATCGAGCGAGTCGGCAAGACGGTGTATACCATGTCGACCTACGTCCTCACTGGAGACAGCGGAACCCTAGTCATCGAGGGGGAGAGTGAGGCCGGATATCTTCAGGCGTCAATCGTGAACGACATCGAAGGATGGAAGCTGAGTCTCGACTTCTTCCCCGAAGATGACCTGCATGGGGATGTTGTCGAGGTTTTTCATGGGCCGACGATCAATTCAATCTTCGATCAACTCAAGGAGTTCCTAGACAACAGGTGGAGCCCGTCCATTGACGCCTCTTAAGTTAGTTCGGAGGGCTGAGAAGCTCCTCTCTCGCGACCGTCTCGACGGCAGGGTCATCCTCCGTCGAGACACCCTCGCCGCCATCGACGAGGCTCTTGAATGTGAAGACGTCCTCAACTCTCTGGGCGATCTCGATATCGCGTTTGCCCAGAGACTGGAAGACAACGGTTACGACGCTTGACATTATGTCAGCAAGGAAGGTAAGATAAAATATCATGAGCGCAACATATAATGTGGACTTTGGGGATGAAGCTTTTCCGTGCGACACGGACTTTGCTAAGCCTCACTTCAGTAGCGAGCAGGAGTTCGAAAAATTCCTGCTCGACATCCATCTCGCTATCGAAGGTGATGGCCCGAACGTTCTGATTAACTCGCGACCGAGAAAGTGCTCGGTCTCCTGCACGGTCAATGTCCGAAAGGGTCACGCCTTTGGCACCATCACTGTAGTGATCGATGCGTTGCCGAAGCTGTTCGGCACAGAGGTGGGCACCAAGCTGTGGGAAGGATGCATCCTGCTACTGCACAAGGGGTTCGACCCCTACTCGGAGCACCCGTCCTACTCTAAATCGTTCTGTGTTGACGTGGCAAATGTGGCTGACCTCTTCGATCAGGTCAGTATGCTCGAAGTCGAGGCAGAGTCCGAGGCATACGAGGCATGTAAGCACGTCAAGAGAATCTTCAACAGCGTCAACAAGGAGGCCAAGTAATGTACGCAAGAGACATCAAACAGTTTTCAGAATTCATCGAGTCAATCAGGTCCACGAAGAATCCTGCGTGGTATTCGTTCGTCGTCACCCGTAGCGGCAGTGACTGCACGTTTATCGCTCGCACTGCCCCGACGTTCTGCTTTCAAGACAGTGCCAAGGGTGGGATCATCGTCGAGAAGGGGGACATCCAGTCCATCCGAAGTTTCATCTGGCGGCACCGACTCCTCAACCGTCTTGCACTGAGCGTCTATGCGCACAATGGACGAGTCGTCATCTGGTTTGAGCCGAAGCATGGCTTCGGCAGGGGGCCGGAGCTATCCGAGAAGAGCATCGACACCATCACCAACACTTACATCGATTACACGTCCGAGCTTGTAGCATCATGACACTCTACAGTATCCACATCTCCGCAACCAACCACACTGGCAGCTACGTCGAATACATCCAGACGTGCGCCAATAAATTCACCGCTGCTGCTGTCTGCATGACAATCAACGAAAGCGACTGCCGCCACTTCTTCGAGCGGGTGGATGACCGAGCCTGCCTCGACGACACCAAGTATCACGTTTGGGCAGAGGAGGAGGATGCAGAGACGTGGACCCAACTGTTCTACCGAGAACTGTCAGACGACCTCGACGGTGAGATCGATGGCAACTCCGCTGACGTTGCGGCTGACGCTGACCTTCCTGCTGGAACCGAGGTCGAACGAGACGATGCTGTTCGCAATGACGAGGCCGAGGCTGTCGAGCACGATGTCGATCCGAAGGGTATTGCCGTCGATCTTGGCGACAGCGTCGAACGGCCCGAGGTCTAGGACTCTTGAGGTCCTCGACATCAGATCGATCTCGAAGACCTCATCGATCCTGTGGCGGACAGGGATTCGGATAAATCCCATGAGCTTGATGGGTCGAGCACTTGCCGTCCCCTTGACATGAATTTTCATACCCGTGTATACTGACGTATGATATCGAACAAAGAACTCGATTCAATCACTAGCGAGTGGGTGTTGAGGAATCTTTCGACGCCTCACTCTATCGCAGTCAAGCGAGGCTTGTCCCAACTGAGGGACGGCCTCGAGCTACTCAACGCTATGCGATTCGGCGGAAGCGATCTCGATAACGCCAAGCAATCGCTCGACAATATGATCAGAGGAGTGATCGCTTGAACGAACCAGAACAAGTAACCAACAGGCAGAAGCTCGAAGCCGTCATCGGCTTCTCTCTCATCCTTATCATCATTTCGATCCTTGCGCAATCATCTGTAAGGCTACCCAACTACCACGTCATCGACGAGTCGAGGATCACCCGTTGATCTATCTCCTCGCAGGATTGTCAATCGTTTTCGCAGGGGTTGTCCTTGCACTGACCAGAGTCGAGGGCGACCTCGACCACACCTATACGGAGGATGAATGTACAAAGAAGTAGACGCCAAGTTCTTTTACCCTACGGTCAAGAGCGACAGCCATGAGCTCACCCTGTTTCCCGGAGTCGCGCTAAGGTTCGATGGATTCAATGGCCGGAAGTTCCGGGTGCAGTTGACTGAGATCGTTGAGGTGCCTGAAGTGAGGGTGGGTCAGGTCTGGAGATACAAGGGGCAAACCCCAACGCACTCGACCGACAAGGCTGTCATCCTTTATATCGAGGGGGATGCTGTCTATTATGGGTTCGCATTCAAGACGAAAGGCAGAAAGAATTTCGAGACCTACTGCCTGACGGTCGACGAATTCTTGGACTCGTTCGAACTAGTCGCAGACACGAAGGAGGTTGAAAAGTGGTAGTGGTCGAAGATAGGATGTCGGAGAGGATCGCAGTGAACGACGAGGTCATTTTGCTCGACACGACCAAGCTGGTTGGAAAGACCATCCGGCTCACGGTCGAGGTGGTCGAGCCCATTCCCGAGATCGTTCCGGGCGACGTGTGGGTAGGGACCATGAGCGGCGCGAGGGTGAAGGTCACCAACATTGTCGGCAACATCGTGGACGTCATGTACCTGAACACCCACACCGACGCGATATTCAGCAAAGATGGCTTCCTCTACCTGTTTACTCCCGAGGTGGGAGAGTAGTGGGAATCATGGACGTCATCAGCATGAGCCACCTTGCCGCCAAGGCGCACAAGAATGCGGTCGATGCAGGGTGGCACGATACGCCGAGGGAGAAGGGCACACTGCTCATGCTCATCGTCTCTGAGGTCGCAGAGGCTATGGAGGGTGAGCGCAAAGACTTGATGGACGACAAGCTTCCTCACCGGAAGATGGCGGAGGTCGAGCTTGCAGATGCGGTGATTCGAATCTTCGACTACTGCGGACTACACGGTTACGATATCCAGTCTGCGGTGATCGAGAAAATGGAGTACAACCTCACGCGCCCTGACCACAAGCGTGAGAACCGTGAGAAGGGTGGCGGCAAGAAGTGGTAGCCTGAGACAGCACGAAGCCCCGGAGGGATTATTCCTTCCGGGGCTTTTTGCTTTAAGCCTTGCGCTTCGACAGTAAGTGCGACTTGACCTTGACGATCAGACTGTCGACAAGACCACCGACAGCCGCGCCAATGGCGACGGACGTAGCCTCATCGAGGCCGAGCTTCGACTTGCCTAGCCAGCCGATGACGGCTCCGGCAACCACAGTTCGCAAACAAATTTCTTTATCGTACTTTACCATTCTATTCTCCTAGCTTCTTGATCAGCAGTTCCAATAGCGTCTCGATCTTGACAAGTCTCTCCGGCACGGTGTTGAGGTCAGCGATCCTCGACTTGAGCATCTGCACATCCGAGTGCAACCGAGCGAAACCTCCGGCAAGAGGGATGACGACAGCCCCGAGCGCAGCGACGACGACATTGATGATGTCCACTAGCCGGACCCCCTCGCCCAGCACTCGTATTCGCCTGTCCATTGCATCGATCCAAAGTAGGCCCTCGACTGCTTGACAGCTACTGAGTTGACGTCGCCGTGGCAGAGTCCGTGTGTCCACATAGCAATACTTTTCCGGGACATGTAGTCCATCCTGTCCCAATCCGCGTGGGTCCCTGCGTTCATGAAGAACTTCTTGAGGGGGACCTTGCTGGTGAGCATAGCCTCCCTGACATTGAAGCCGCGATGGGTGTGGCCCGATACGGTAAGGCCGTTCTCGACGCCGTACAGCACTGCCTGATCCCTGTCGGCATTGACGCCGTGCTCTGCCCCGTGGCGGAATGTGATGGGGCCGAGACGATAGACCTGACGGTGAGAGTAAGGGACCTGCTTCCAGCAGGACGAGACGGGGCCTAACGTCTTGTGCTTGTGCCAGTCGACGAGGTCCCTGACTCTCTTGTCGATCCTGCCCATGCTCTGGATGTTGGCATCATGGTTGCCGTGGAGCCAGACGTAGTTGGCGTCCGGTCCACATACGCGCATGATGGACGTGAGATATTCGGCGGCGCAGTCGTACTCTTCGGACAGCGTCCACGCATCCTCATTGTAGTGCTTCGACGCCGGGCTCGCTTCGAGCAGGTCACCGAGGAGGATCACATGCTTCGGCTTGATCTGCTCGAGCCGGGATAGTAGCCTTTCGTGGGTGTCTCTACAGTAGATCGGGACGTGAGGACAAGACCACGCTACCCACTTGTCTGTTGTTGTCATCGGTCTATGTAAAAGGTTGAGGCGACGCCAGCCAAGTAGGCTAAGACGAGGAGAAGTAGATAGGTAGGGCCGTCGACAGGATTCGACAGCTTGGTCAGGAACGCCTTCGTCTTGCCAGCCTCTTCTCCATCTCCTCCGCTACCGCTTTGCGAAGAATCCCCACGTCGAGCGAGGCGCACAAGGGTTTCTTCGGATCGTGGTCCGAGTGCTGGCTGATCGTATGGACCCTTCGACCTTGATGCTCGAACGTTCCTTTCGGGTCGATGCCGTGGCGTTCGCATAGGGTGGCAATGGACGAGACGAGGGAAGCGTACTGACGCTTGGTTACGTACGGTCTCTTGGCTGTCCTCCAGAGTGGGCCAGCCTTCATGTACTCTGGGCCCTCGGGTGTCCACCCCGGATTGCCTACGAGGCATACGCCTAGCGAGACCTGATTCATACCGCCCTCACGGCAGTGGGCTCCAGCTAGGGAGTCGGATCGGCCCATCGAGATGTGACCATCGAGGCCGGGGTTGTACTTGGAGTTGTAAGACGTAAACCCATTGAGGATGACTCGGTGGTACCCAATGGTATCGAACCCGCGAGCCTTGTGCCAACGGGTGATCTCCTTCGCGTCT
>JACCDU010202924.1_pt1 | contig 24282 bp, 23 predicted proteins | sample 7446081 | NCBI WGS metagenome assembly JACCDU01 (sample SAMN15323447, study PRJNA562643) | freshwater metagenome | isolation source: river surface water | place: USA:Blue River Watershed | collected 2017-08-17
AACGGTGGCACCTTCGGCTCCATGATGTCCACCCCCATCATCAACCCGCCGCAGTCGGCCATCCTGGGCGTGCACGCCACCAAGGACCGCGCCATGGTCGAAAACGGTCAGGTTGTGGTGCGCCCGATGAACTACTTCGCCATGTCCTACGACCACCGCATCATCGACGGCCGCGAAGCCGTGCTGGGTCTGGTGGCCATGAAGGAAGCGCTGGAAGATCCGACGCGCCTGCTGTTTGATCTGTAATTGACTGCAACCGCAATGCCTCCAATCGGGGGCATTGCTTTATCCGAGATTTCCAAATGAGCAAACAATTCGACGTCGTTGTCATCGGCGGTGGCCCTGGCGGCTACATCGCAGCCATCCGCGCTGCGCAACTCGGTTTCCAGGTCGCCTGTATCGACGAGTGGAAGAACGCCGCTGGCGGTCCCGCACCGGGCGGCACCTGCACCAACGTGGGTTGCATCCCTTCCAAGGCGCTGCTGCAGTCTTCCGAGCATTTCGAGCATGCCAACCACCACTTTGCAGACCATGGCATCAGCACCGGCAAGGTGACGATGGACGTGGCCAAGATGGTTGCCCGCAAGGATGGCGTGGTCAAACAGAACAACGACGGCATCCTGTACCTGTTCAAGAAGAACAAGGTCACCTTCTTCCATGGCCGTGGCGCCTTCGAGGGCAAGGCTGAAGCCGGTTTCGCCATCAAGGTGGCTGGCAAGGACACCGAAACCATCACCGCCAAGCAGGTCATCGTGGCCACCGGTTCCACCCCCCGTGCGCTGCCGGGCGTGGCCTTTGACGAAGAAACCGTGCTGTCCAACGACGGTGCACTGCGCATCGGCGCGGTGCCCAAGAAACTGGCGGTGATCGGCTCCGGCGTGATCGGCCTGGAAATGGGCTCGGTCTGGCGCCGCCTGGGCGCGGACGTGACCATCCTCGAAGGCATGCCCGCCTTCCTGCCCGCCGCTGACGAAGCCGTGGCCAAGGAAGCCAAAAAGGTCTTTGACAAGCAAGGTCTGAAGATCGAGCTGGGTGTGAAGGTCGGGGAAGTCAAGGCCTCCAAAAAGGGCGTCTCCATCGCTTACACCAACGCCAAGGGCGAAGCGGTGACCCTGGACGCCGACAAGCTGATCGTCTCCATCGGTCGCGTGGCCAACACCACCGGTCTGAATGTGGAGGCCGTGGGCCTGCAGCTGGGTGAGCGCGGTGACATCGTGGTCGATGCCGACTGCCGCACCAACGTGCCCGGCATCTGGGCCGTGGGTGATGTGGTGCGTGGCCCGATGCTGGCGCACAAGGCCGAGGAAGAGGGCGTGGCGGTGGCCGAACGCATCGCTGGCCAGCACGGCCATGTGAACTTCAACACCATCCCCTACGTGATCTACACCAGCCCCGAGATCGCCTGGGTGGGTAAGACCGAGCAGCAGCTCAAGGCGGAAGGCGTGGCCTACAAGGCCGGTCAGTTCCCCTTCCTGGCCAATGGCCGCGCGCGCGCACTGGGCGACACCACCGGTTTCGTCAAGATCATTGCCGACGCCAAGACCGACGAGATCCTGGGTGTGCACATCATTGGCCCATCCGCTTCCGAGCTGATCGCCGAGGCGGTGATGGCCATGGAGTTCCGTGCCAGCGCCGAAGACATTGCCCGCATTTGCCATGCGCATCCTTCGCTGTCCGAGTCGACCAAAGAGGCCGCTTTGGCCGTGGACAAGCGTACGCTGAACTTCTGATGACCTTGTCCCCCAACCGCCTGCATCCGTGGGTGGTTTGGGGTACAGTTTCAACAGCCACAAACCCGGGCCTGTCCCGGGTTTTTTGATGTCAGAGATTCCACAGCCATGTCCGTTCGAGCCGTTTACGAAGAAGAGCTGAAGAAACGCGGTTTCCAAAGCGATCCTGCCCAGTTGCGTGCCATTGAGGCGCTGGAGCGTTGCGCCCAGGAATGGGCTGCCTTCAAGTCCAAACGCTCCAACCCGATCAAGAAACTGCTGAACAAAGTCGAGATCCCCAAAGGGGTCTACATGTTCGGAGGGGTGGGGCGCGGCAAGAGCTTTCTGATGGACTGCTTTTATGAGGCTGTGCCGATCAAACGCAAGACGCGCCTGCATTTTCACGAGTTCATGCGTGAGGTACACCGCGAGCTGGCGGCCATGCAAGGCACCGTCAACCCGCTGGACGTGCTGGGCAAGAAAATGGCCCAACGCTACCGCCTGATTTGCTTTGACGAATTCCATGTCGCCGACATCACCGACGCCATGATCTTGCACCGCTTGCTGCAGGCGCTGTTCGATAACGGCGTGGGCTTTGTCACCACCTCCAACTTCAAGCCCGATGGCTTGTACCCCGACGGGCTGCACCGCGACCGCATCCTGCCGGCGATTGCCTTGCTCAATGCGCGCATGGAAGTGCTCAACGTGGACAACGGCACAGATTACCGCCGCCGCACGCTGGAAATGCTGGACCTCTACAAGACGCCGATCAACGCCCAGACCCTGGCCGAGATGGACGCCGCGTTCACCCAGCTGGCCGCCAGCCACGACGAGGACCCGCTCCTGCACATTGAGGCACGCGAGATCCGCGCCAAACGCCGTGCCGGGGGCGTGATCTGGTTCGATTTCCGCACCCTGTGCGGCGGGCCGCGCTCGCAAAACGATTACCTGGAAATCGCCACCCAGTTCCACACCTTGCTGCTGTCCGATGTGCCGGAGATGCCGGTCGAGCTGGCTTCGGAAGCGCGCCGCTTCACCTGGCTGGTGGACGTGCTGTATGACCGCCGCGTCAAGCTCATCGTGTCGGCCGAAGTGCCGCCTGAGCAGCTCTACACCGAAGGCCCGTTGTCCCATGAATTCCCGCGCACGGTGTCGCGTCTCAACGAGATGCAATCGGCAGAATTCTTGGCGTTGGAGCACCGCACCGTGGACACGCAACTCACATGACTAGGGCTCTGATTTTGGTGTTGGCGCTCGTCTGGCAGTGGGGCGCCCAAGCACAAACCCCGCCCTCTGGCGTGGCTTCTGACGCTGTGGCTGCCGGGGAGGCCGATGACGTGCCAGCCCGGATAGAGGCGGAACGCACCCGCTTGCAGAGTGAACGCGCGGCCATCGAGCAGGCGCACGACAACGGCCGGCGCGAATGTTGGCAGCGCTTCGCTGTGAACGACTGTCTGCGCAACGTGCGCCGCAGCCAGAGGACGGCGCTGGAGCCTGTGCGTGCGCGTGAATTGGAGCTCAATGCCCAAGAGCGTGCCTGGCGCACTGAGCAGCGTGAGGAACGCCTCAAGGACAAGCGCGCCACACAGGAGCGCCGCCCATGATCGGTGCAGACACGCACGACCAGCGCTCGCCTCAGCGCCGTTGGATTGAATTGCAGATCGAGCACGCCGACTTGGACGCATTGATCGACCAGTCCAGCGAAAGCGCGGCGCCGGTCGATGAGTTGCGACTGCGGCGCCTCAAAAAGCGTCGGCTGGCCTTGCGTGACGAAATGGCACGCTTGCAGTGGTTGATCGATCCCAAGGAGCCGGCGTGAGTCGGTTGGCCGACCAGGTTGCCACCGCGCTCTCGTTCGACGGCCCGCTGGCCGGTCACTGGCCGGGCTTCCAGCCACGCACCGGCCAGACCGACATGGCATTGGCCGTGACGGAAACGGTGGAGGAGGGCGGCAGTCTGGTGGTGGAGGCGGGCACCGGCGTGGGCAAGACCTTCGCCTATCTGGTGCCCGTGCTGCTCAGCGGCCAACGTGCCTTGATTTCCACGGCCACCAAAGCCTTGCAGGACCAGCTGTTTGCGCGCGATTTGCCGCGTCTGACCGAGGTCTTGAACCTGCCCATCCGCGTGGCCTTGCTCAAGGGGCGTTCCAGTTACCTGTGCCTGCACCGGCTGGAGCAGGCACGTCATCATCCGCAGGCGGCTGTGGCGGCTTGGCAACGGGCGCTGTCGCGCGTGGAGCAATGGGCGCAGACCACGCGCAGCGGTGATCTGGCCGAACTGCCAGGGCTGGACGAGTCCTCCGGCTTGTGGCCGCAGGTCACCTCCACCCGTGACAACTGCCTGGGCTCCAATTGCCCGCGTTACAAAGCCTGTCACGTCAACCTGGCGCGCAAAGAGGCCATGGCCGCCGATGTGGTGGTCATCAACCACCACCTGTTTTTTGCCGATCTGGCTGTGCGCGAATCTGGGGTGGCCGAACTACTGCCCACGGTGCGGGTGACGGTGTTCGACGAAGCGCACCAGCTCAACGAGATTGGGGTGAACTTTTTGGGGCAGGAGCTGTCCACGGTCCAGCTGCTGGAACTCGCCCGTGATGTGCTTGCCACGGGTTTGTCATTGGCGCGCGGTTTGGTGGACTGGCAAGGGCTGAGTCAGCGCCTGGAAACGGCTGCGCGAGACTGGCGCTTGGCAGCCGGCCCTGTGCGTGGGTCCACGCGGCTGCGTTGGCTGGACATGGCCCCGCAGGGGATTGACCCTGTGGCCTGGGCCTCGGGACTGGACACCTTGAACGATGCCCTGCAGGCACTGTGCGACGGCCTGGACCAGGTGACCGAACTGGCGCCTGATGTTCAGCGCTTGCTGGAACGTGCCCAGGGCTTGCGGCAGCTGTGTGCGCGCTTTGCGCAAGCGCCCGATGAGGATGCTGTGCGTTGGGCCGAGGTCTCGGCGACTTTGCGTGTGGTGCAAGCACCGCTGGACGTGGCCGACACCTTTGCCCGCCTCACGGCGCCGCCGCCAGTGCCCGTTGCCGTGCAGGATGCAGCGCACGAGGGCGCCCCCATGGCGGCGCCTGCCGCAGCCGTGGGCTCGCGTGCCTGGGTGTTCACCTCGGCCACACTGGGTGACGAGCCCAGCTTGCGCTGGTTCACCGGCCCTTGTGGGTTGACGGACGCACGCACGCTGCGGGTGGAAAGCCCCTTTGATTACGCGCAACAGGCCTCGCTGTATGTGCCCGAAAACGTGAGCGCACCGGGCGAACGCCAACACGCGCTGGACGTGGCGCGTCTTGTGCTCGATGCCGCCCGCCGCATTGGCGGGCGCACCTTGGTGCTGACCACCACGCTGAGCGCCATGCGCGCCATCGGCGAATTCCTGAACACCCACCTGGACAGTGGTCTCGGGCTGGAGGTGCTCGTCCAAGGTCAAAACCCCAAACGCTTGCTGATGGACCGATTCAGAGAGGGCGATAGCCATGGCCGTGGCGGCTGCATTTTGGTGGCTTCGGCGTCGTTCTGGGAAGGCTTCGATGTGCCTGGCGACGCCCTGCAATTGGTGGTGATCGACAAGCTGCCGTTTGCACCCCCCGACGATCCAGTGTTCGAGGCCCGGGGCAAGCGCTTGCAGCAGCAGGGCCGCAGCGTGTTCATGGACCAGGCCTTGCCCGAGGCCGCAGTCACGCTCAAACAGGGGGCGGGGCGTCTGATCCGCAGCGAAAGCGATCGCGGTATTTTGGTGGTCTGCGACCACCGCTTGGCGCACAAGGGCTATGGCTTGCGTTTGACCAATGCCTTGCCGCCGATGCGGCGCATCACGGGGCAAGGCGAATTTGTGGCCGCGCTGGACGATTTGGTGCTCAGCTCACCAGACTTGCCACCAGGGCTTTGACTTGCGACCGACCAGCGGGTTCTTCAGAAACTCGGAGTTGGGGTAGTTCTTTTCGAGCACGCGCTGGGTGTCGTCTCGCAGCTGCGACATGTCCAGCGCGTTGTACGAATACACCAGGATGGCCAGTGCCTCTTCGGCCGCCGGCACGTTCTGGTAGTCGCTCAGCGCTTGCTGTGCCCGGTTGATGGCGGCCACATAAGCCCCTTTGCGGGCGTAGAAGCGTGCCACGTGCACCTCGTAGCCGGCCAGCGAATTGACGATGTAGGTCATGCGCTGGCGAGCTTCCGGGGTGTATTTGGACTCCGGAAAGCGCTTGCTCAATTCCAGGAAGGACTCGTAGGATTCTTTGGCCGCTTTTTGGTCGCGTTCAGAAAGATCCTGGTTGATGATCGAGGAGAACAGACCCAGGTTATCGTTGAAGTTGACCAGGCCCTTGAGGTAGAGCGCATAGTCCAGCGCGGGGCTGGTGGGGTGCAGGCGGATGAACCGGTCCAGCGTGGCCAGGGCCTGCACTTTTTCGTTGGTCCTGTACTGCGCGTAGGCTTTTTCGATCTGCGCTTGCTGCGCCAGCAGGGTGCCAGCAGCGCGGCCTTCCAGCTTTTCATAGAGGCCAATGGCCTTGTCCCAGGCGCCGGCGCTGACCTCGTCGCGGGCTTCCTGGTAGATGCGTTCGGGCGTCCAGCCCTGGGTGATGTCTTTGGGTGTGCTGGAGCAGCCTGCCAGCAGTGCTGCGCTCAGGCACAGCACCGCGGGAACCGTCGATAATCCAATGCGCCGCATCCTTGATACCTCAGAACTTCTCATTCCAATTGATTATATCGACCGCCCCCGAAGCCGATCTGCCTGAAAACCCGCTCGAAGACGGGGCAGTGCCTGGCGAAGACACCGAACAGGACGAGCTGCGGCACGTGCACATCGACATGACCCTGCACGGCCAGCGGCTGGACCGGGCGCTGGCCATGAGCGTGCCGGAGTTCTCACGCAGCTACCTGCAGCAGCGCATTGAGTCGGGTGATGTGTTGTTGGACGGCCGGGTGGCCGCCAAAGCATCGAACAAAGTCAAATTGGGACAGCGCGTCAGCATCACGCTGCGGGCCACACCGCAGTCGCGCGCTTTTGTGGCGCAAGATTTGCCTATCGATACGGTGTATGTGGACGAGCACTTGCGAGTGATCCTCAAACCGGCAGGCCTGGTCGTCCACCCGGCACCGGGCAACTGGCAAGGCACCTTGCTCAACGGCCTGTTGGCACTCGACCCCTCGGTGCAGGACTTGCCGCGCGCCGGCATCGTGCACCGGCTGGACAAAGACACCAGTGGCCTGATGGTGGTGGCACGCACCCGCCTGGCCATGGACGCGCTGGTGCGCCTGATCGCTGCGCGCGAAGTCAGCCGCCAGTATCTGGCCATTGGACAGCGCGGCTGGCCGGGCCTGCCTGAGCGCACGATCGATGCGGCCATTGGCCGCGACCCGAACAATCGGCTGCGCATGGCCGTCGTGGATCTGACTCGGCAACCAGGCAAGACGGCGCGCACCACCTTCCAGTGCCTGGACCAAAACGAACGGGCTTGCCTGGTGCGCTGCATCCTGCACACGGGGCGCACCCATCAAATTCGGGTGCACATGGCACACCTCATGCATCCTTTGCTGGGGGACGGTTTGTATGGCGGCATCAACGACGCGGGCCTGACGCGCCAGGCTTTGCACGCTTGGCGGCTGGCTTTTGAGCACCCGTTCACCGGCCAGTCCATGGTCTGGACCGCACCACTGCCTGAGGACATGCGCCAAGCCCTGGACACCCTGGGCCTCCGATACAATGAAGAGGACTGAGGATTTCCCGAATCCCTTGTGGCCAGCGGCGCAGCTTCTGCCGGCCCGGCGTGCTGACGCCACCCTCCCTGCATGACGTGCGCCAGCCGGCGCCATTCCCGAAAAGACCCAGACCATGAACACGGCGCAAGCCAAGCGTGTCCTTGAAACGGCCCTGCTGTGCACGGCCCAGCCCCTCCCGTTGCGCGAGATGCGGGTGTTGTTTGACGACGCCCTGGGCGCCGACACCTTGCGCCAGCTGCTGACCGAGTTGCAGCAGGAATGGGCGAACCGGGGGCTCGAACTGGTGGCGGTGGCCAGTGGCTGGCGCTTTCAGAGCAAGCCCGAGATGCGGCAGTACCTGGACCGACTGCACCCCGAAAAACCTCCCAAATACACCCGCGCTGTGCTCGAAACCCTGGCCATCATTGCCTACCGTCAACCCGTGACGCGGGGCGACATGGAGGACATCCGTGGCGTGACCATCAATTCGCAAATCCTCAAGCAGCTCGAAGACCGGGGCTGGGTTGAGGTGATCGGCCACCGCGAGACGGTGGGCAGGCCGGGCCTGTACGCCACCACCCGCCAGTTTCTGGACGACATGGGCCTGTCTTCGCTGGACCAGCTGCCCTTGCTGGCCTCGGTGGACCACCAGACCTCGGCCCTGGCCGGCCTGGTGGACGAGGGGCCGGTACAGCCAGCCTTGTCGCTCGAAGAAGCACTGGAGCCCATGCTGTCCGAGCCTGACGCGCCAGCGCTATTGGGCGGCGAAACCGGCACCACAGGTGAATTGCCATGGGGTGTGGACGCCCCGCCCGCAGACACCGCCCCCCTTTCTACGAACGAGCCCACAGGCCCCGAGCATGAGCACTGAACACGACCAAGACGCCCACAACCGCACCGGCAAGGCCCGGGGCAAGCCAGGCGAGCCCAAGACCCCTGCGTACAAGGCAGTCGATCTGGCCGACGTGGTGTCGGGTCAGTTTGACGCTGAAGACGCTGTCGATGCCCCGGAGCAAGACCTGGGCAAGCGTGTCTTGGCGCCTCAGGCGGACGCGCCCAAGTTGCACAAGGTGCTGGCCCAGGCCGGCATGGGCTCGCGTCTGGAGATGGAAAAGCTGATTCTGGAAGGGCGAATTTCGGTCAACAACGAGCCAGCCCACGTCGGCCAGCGCATCCAGTTCGGCGACCGCGTCAAGGTCAACGGCAAGCCGATCCATGTGCGCATCGAGCCACCACCGGCGCGCGTGATTGCCTACCACAAGCCTGCGGGTGAGATCGTCAGCCACGACGACCCGCAAAACCGCCCCAGCGTGTTTCGCAAGCTGCCGCGTCTGCAGCACGGCAAATGGCAGTCGGTCGGGCGCCTGGACCTGAACACCGAAGGCTTGCTGCTCTTGACCAGCTCGGGTGAGCTGGCCAACCGCCTCATGCACCCGCGTTTCGGGCTCGAGCGCGAGTACGCGGTTCGTGTGCTCGGAGCCTTGAGCAAGGAAGAGAAACAAAAGCTGCTGGACGGCGTCACGCTCGACGACGGCCTGGCCCAGTTCGGCACCATCGAAGATGGCGGCGGCGAGGGTTCCAACTGCTGGTACCGGGTGACGATCAGCGAAGGTCGCAACCGCGAGGTGCGCCGCATGATGGAAGCCGTGGGCCATGCCGTCAGCCGCCTGATCCGCATCCGTTATGGCGCCATGGTGCTGCCCCATGGGCTGCGCCGGGGCGCCTGGATCGAACTGAGCGAGGGGGAAATTCGCGCCTTGATGAAGGCCGCGGGTGCGCCCGAAAGCCGTCCGGCACCCGTCAGTCCGCGCCAAAGCCGGGGTGCTGCCGACCGTCCAGCCAGGAAACTCGTGCGTCCGTCGAGCACCACCCCACCTGCGGCCGCACGCGCTGCCGATGCACCACCCGCACGGGGCAAGACCAAGGCATCGGGGGCTCAGCCCGACCCGATGCGCACCCGCCAGGACTACATCGGCGCCGACAGCCTGCACCGCCAAAAGCGTGAGCAAAAGCAGGGCACTGGCCGCGGCGGTCGCCGCACCGGTGGCCGCAGCCGCTGAGCCTGACTCCATGGGGTTTTGTGGGGGCCATCGGTCGGTGGCTTCCTCGCCTCAGGTTAGAATAAGGGGCTTTGCTCCAGGGCAAAAACGCTTTCAAAATCACTCACACAGGAAATCCAAATGGCGATCGAACGCACCCTCTCCATCATCAAGCCCGACGCAGTGGCCAAGAACGTCATCGGCCAGATCTACGCGCGTTTCGAAGCCGCCGGCCTGAAGGTTGTGGCTGCCAAGATGGCCCACCTGTCGCGTGGCGAAGCCGAGCAGTTCTACGCTGTGCACAAAGAGCGTCCTTTCTTCAAGGACCTGGTGGACTTCATGGTTTCCGGCCCCGTCATGATCCAGGCTCTGGAAGGTGAAGGCGCCATCGCCAAGAACCGCGACCTGATGGGCGCCACCGACCCCAAGAAGGCTGCCGCTGGCACCATCCGCGCCGACTTCGCCGACAGCATCGACGCCAACGCCGTGCATGGCTCCGACGCGCCCGAAACCGCAGCCGTGGAAGTGTCGTTCTTCTTCCCCGGCATGAACGTTTACAGCCGCTGATCGCGTCGCGACCTTTCGCGACCCATTGACGCATGACGGCCAACCTTCTTGAATTCGATCTCGAGGGTCTGGCCGTTTTCTGCGAAGGGCTGGGGGAAAAGCGTTTTCGCGCCACCCAGCTGTTCCGTTGGATCCACCAACGGGGCGCCAGCGACTTTGACCAGATGAGCGATCTGGCCAAGTCCTTGCGCGAAAAACTCAAAACCACCGCCCACATCGCCGCCTTGCCGGTGATCAGCCAGTACATCTCGCAAGACGGGACCATCAAGTGGCTGTTCGACGTGGGAGACGGCAACGCCGTCGAGTCGGTGTTCATTCCCGAAGACGATCGGGGCACGCTGTGCGTGTCCTCCCAGGCGGGTTGTGCCGTGGGCTGCCGTTTTTGTTCCACCGGCCACCAGGGCTTCAGCCGCAACCTGAGCACTGCCGAAATTCTGGCGCAGCTGTGGTTTGCCGAGCATTTTCTGCGCAAGCACCTGCACACCGAGGAGCGCGTCATCTCCAACGTGGTGATGATGGGCATGGGCGAGCCGCTGCAAAATTATTCTGCCTTGATCCCAGCGCTGAAAACCATGCTCGACGACCATGGTTATGGTCTGTCGCGCCGGCGCGTGACGGTCTCGACCTCGGGTGTGGTGCCCATGATCGACCGCCTCGCACAAGATTGCCCTGTGGCCCTGGCCGTGTCCTTACACGCGCCCACCGATGCCCTGCGTGATCCGCTGGTGCCGCTCAACCGCAAGTACCCGATCGACGAGCTGATGCAGGCCTGCGTGCGCTACCTGGAGCACGCGCCACGCGACTTCATCACCTTTGAGTACTGCATGCTGGACGGGGTCAATGACCAGCCCGAGCATGCGCAGGCCCTGATCGAGTTGGTGCGGCGCCACGCGCGCGCGGGTTTGCGCTGCAAATTCAACCTGATCCCGTTCAACCCTTTTCCGGCCTCGGGCCTGAAGCGCTCGCCCCAGCCGCAGGTCCAGGCCTTTGCCAAGGCCCTGCTCGATGCGGGACTGGTGACCACGGTGCGCAAAACCCGTGGCGACGACATCGACGCCGCCTGCGGCCAGTTGGCGGGCGATGTGAAAGACCGCACCCGCGTTGGGCAGCGCATCGCCCAGCAGCGTGCGGCCGACGTCATCCCCATCCGTCCCGTGACGGACTGAACCCCAAAGCAGGACCCGATGGACCACACCCACGCCCCATCCGAGAGCGCCAACTCGCGGCTCACGCCCGGCCAGATGCTGCGCGCTGCGCGCGAAGCCAAAGGGATGCACCTGGCGGTGCTGTCGGTCACGCTCAAGGTGCCAATCTCGCTGTTGGAAGCCCTGGAAAACGACCACCATGAGGCGTTCAAAGGCAAAGGCCCCGCTTTTGTGCGCGCATTGGCCCAATCGGTGTGTCGCCACCTGGGCATCGATGCAGCGCCGGTGCTGGCAGGCCTGCCTAAAGCAGCGGCTTTGTCGGCCATCGAGCCTGCCGCCATCCAGACCGCCGCATCCGGGGCAGTGCGAGTCGCAAGTGGCTTTGGCAAGCGGCAGGGCCGAGGTCTGTCACGCACGGTTTTGCTGCTGGCTGCTTTGATGCTGGTGGTGTCGGCTTTCTTGCTGTGGTGGCCCAACCGCCAAGACGATGCCGCAGACACGCAAGATGCTTCGCTGGCCGCGGTGCCAATGGGGCAAGCCAACGACCCGGTCGAAACGCCTGCCGTGTCCGCTTCGGACGATCAGCCTGTGACCCAGGCCCCTGTTCAGGCTCCGGTGCCTGAAACGCCTGCCGCCAAGCCCTTGCCAGTGGCCCCGGTGGTGCCGACTTCGGTGCCCATGCCGGCTTCGGTCAGTCCTGTCGTGCCAGTGGCCAGCCCAACCGCAGACGGTGCCTCCTTGGGGCCGTTGGTGGTCCGTCCCGCAGTGACCGCCTGGATCGAAGTGCGCGACAGCAAAGGCCAGATGGCGGTCAAGCGCTTGGTGAAAGCCGGTGAGGTGCTGCAGCTGGATGTGTCTGCACCGTTGTTTGTCTATGTCGGCCACGCCGACACCACCGAACTGCGCTGGCGCGGCCAAGCAGTGGACCTCAAGCCGCACACGCAGAACAACGAAGCCCGTTTGCAGATCAAACCATGAGTGAATCCGCCATTGACATCGCCCGCCCCGCGCAGCGGGCCAGCCGCCAGTCCCGCGTGGTCTGGGGCAGCCGCGTGGTCACAGTGGGCGGCGGCGCGCCAGTGCGCGTGCAGTCCATGACCAACACCGACACGGTGGACGTGATTGGCACCGCCATCCAGGTCAAGGAACTGGCACTGGCCGGCTCCGAGATGGTGCGCATCACCGTCAACACCCCCGAAGCCGCCCAGGCCGTGCCGCACATCCGCGAGCAGCTCGACAAGATGGGCATCGACGTCCCCTTGATTGGCGACTTCCACTACAACGGTCACCGTTTGCTCACCGAATTTCCGGCTTGTGCCGAGTCCCTGTCCAAGTACCGCATCAACCCCGGCAACGTCGGCAAAGGCGACAAGCGCGATGTGCAGTTCGGCCAGATGATCGAGGTGGCGCAAAAATTCAACAAGCCCATCCGCATTGGCGTGAATTGGGGCAGCCTCGACCAGGAGTTGCTGGCTGAACTGATGGACGTCAACAGCCGTCGCACCCAGCCCTTTGAGGGCCGCCAGGTGATGTACGAGGCGCTGATCCAGTCCGCCATTGGTTCTGCACAACGTGCCGAAGCCATGGGCATGGACGGCAACCAGATCGCCTTGTCGTGCAAGGTCTCGGGTGTGCAAGATTTGATCTCGGTGTACCGTGAATTGGCACGCCGCTGTGACTACCCGCTGCATTTGGGCCTGACCGAAGCCGGCATGGGCACCAAGGGCACGGTGGCCTCGGCCACGGCTTTGTCCATCTTGTTGCAAGAGGGCATTGGCGACACCATTCGCGTCTCGCTCACGCCCCAGCCGGGTGAATCGCGCACGCAAGAAGTGGTGATCGCCTCCGAAATCCTGCAGTCGCTGGGCCTGCGCGTGTTCGTGCCCAGCGTCACGGCTTGCCCGGGTTGCGGTCGCACGACCAGCACCACTTTCCAGGAGCTGGCCAAACAGATCGACGACTTCCTGCGTGCACAGATGCCCGTTTGGCGTGGCCGCTATCCGGGCGTCGAAGGTCTGAAGGTGGCAGTGATGGGCTGCATCGTCAACGGCCCCGGCGAGAGCAAGCATGCCGACATCGGCATCAGCCTGCCCGGTACCGGCGAAGCCCCGGCCGCCCCGGTGTTCATTGACGGCGAAAAACGCCTGACGCTGCGTGGCGAGGGCATTGCCCAGGAATTCCAGCGCATCGTCGAAGACTACATTGAGAAGCGCTTTGGTGCCTCCAAAGCCTGATCCGCATCCATGACAGAGAACACACAACAAAAACAGCCCAAGGCCCAGAAACTGGTGGGTGTCAAGGGCATGAACGACATCCTGCCGCCCGATTCGGCGCGCTGGGAGTGGCTTGAAGCGCAGGTGCGTGACTTGATGGCCCGCTACGCCTACCGCAATGTGCGCCTGCCCATCGTCGAACCCACGGCGCTGTTTGTGCGCGGCTTGGGTGAGGTGACCGACATCGTCGAGAAGGAGATGTACTCCTTTGAAGATCGCCTCAACGGCGAGCAGCTGACGCTGCGCCCCGAGGGCACGGCGGGTCTGGTGCGTGCTGTGGTCGAGCACAACCTGCTCTATGAAGGTGGCAAGCGCCTGTACTACATGGGCCCCATGTTCCGCCACGAGCGTCCGCAGCGTGGCCGCTACCGCCAGTTCCACCAGATTGGCGCCGAGGTGCTGGGTTTTGGCGGCGCCGAGGTCGATGCCGAGCTGATCCTGTTGGCCAACGATCTGTGGAAAGTGCTGGGTCTCCAGGACGTGCGCCTCGAACTCAACAGCCTGGGCCAGCCCGAGGAGCGCCGTGCGCACCGCGCCGCCCTGATCGCGCATTTCGAGCAGCACGCCGATGTGCTGGACGAAGACGCCAAGCGCCGCCTGCACAGCAACCCGCTGCGCATCCTGGACACCAAGAACCCGGCCATGACCGCCGTGGTCGAGTCGGCACCCCAGCTGCTGGATTTTCTGGGCGAAGCCTCGCTGGCACACTTCAACGCCGTCAAGGCAATCCTGGACGCCAACGGTGTGGCCTATCGCATCAACCCGCGCCTGGTGCGCGGCATGGATTACTACAACCTCACGGTGTTCGAGTTCATCACCGAGAGCCTGGGCTCGCAAGGCACCATTTGTGGCGGCGGCCGTTACGACTACCTGATCGAGCAGGTGGGCGGCAAACCCGCACCGGCCGTGGGCTGGGCACTTGGCGTCGAGCGCGTGCTCGAGCTCATCAAGGAGCAGGGCGAAGCCCTGGCCGGTCCGGCACCCGATGTCTACGCCATCATTCCGGACGCGGCCGCCTTGCCGGTCGCCATCCGCACCCTGCAGGCGGTGCGCGCTGCCGGTGTGGCCGCCCAGATGCACGCCGGCACGGGTGAAGGCATGGGCTCCATGAAAAGCCAGTTCAAGAAAGCCGACGCCAGTGGCGCCGCTTTTGCCTTGATTTTCGGCGGTGACGAAATCGCACGCGGTGAAGTCACCGTCAAGTCGCTTCGAGACGGGCAGGGCGCCCAGCGTGCCGAGCGTCTGGACGCGGTGGCCGACTGGGCCACCAGCCTACAATCTTCCTGATTCAACCCGGACACCCCATGGCATCGCATCTCGACCTCGAAGAACAGGAACAGCTTGACGAACTCAAGCACTTCTGGAAAACCTACGGCAACCTGATTTCTTGGGTGCTGATCGCTGTGCTGGGCAGCTACGCCGCCTGGAACGGCTGGCAGTACTGGCAGCGCAACCAGGCCGCCAAGGCTGCGGCACTTTACGACGAAGTCGAACGTGCTGTGATGGCACAGGACCTGCCGCGCATCGAGCGCAGCGTGGCCGACATGAAAGACAAGTTTGGTGGCACCCAATACGCCCACCAAGCCGGCTTGCTGGCGGCCCGCAGCCTGACCGAAAAGGCCAAGCCGGAACAGGCCCGCGCCTTGCTGGCCTGGGTGGCCGCCGATGCACCGGTGCCCGCACTGCGCGATCTGGCGCGCCTGCGTCTGGCGGCCCTGCAATGGGACAACCAGTCGCCCGATGAGGCGCTCAAGACTTTGCAAGCTGAGTTTTCTGCCGATACCGCGCCGTTGGCCGCAGACCTCAAAGGCGATGTGTTGTTGGCCAAAGGTCAGAACACTGAAGCGGTGAGCGCCTACCAGCAGGCCCTCAAAGGCTTGCCTGAGGGCAGCGATTACCGCCGCGTGGTGCAGGCCAAGCTGGGTGCATTGGGCGTGGCAGTGGCTGCGGCCACCGTCGAGGTGCGCCCATGATGCGCCAAACCCATCTGGTGCAACGCGCCGCTGGTGCGGCAGCAGGGGTGCTGCTGGCTTTTCTGACAGCGTGTTCCAGTGCCCCCAGCAAACCGCAACCCGGGCCTTTGCCCGCGGTCTCCGAAGCCACCACGGTGCAACGTGCCTGGACGGCACGCCTGGGTGAAATCACTACTCCCTTGCAGGCCGCTGTGATCGGCACCCGCGTGGTGCTGGCATCGACGCAAGGCCAGCTGCTGGAAGTGGATGCCGACACAGGCCAGGAAATCTGGCGTCAGCAACTCAAGGACACCCTCACGGCCGGTGTTGGCAGTGATGGGCGCCGCCACGCTGTGGTCACGGCTGGCAACGAGTTGGTGGTGGTGCAGGAAGGCCGCGAGATCTGGCGCCAGCGCCTGAGTGCGCAATCGTTCACCGCACCGCTGGTGGCGGGCGAGCGCGTGTTTGTTCAAACGGCGGACCGCAGCGTCACCGCCTACGACGGTGCCAGTGGGCAGCGCCTGTGGCAGCTTCAACGCAATGCTGACCCGCTGGTGTTGCGCCAGGCAGGCTTGCTGGTGGCTGTGGGAGACACCTTGTTGGCAGGCCATGGCGGGCGCCTGAGCGCCATCCAGCCGCTGACCGGCCAGGTCAAATGGGACATCTTGATCGGCAGTTCGCGTGGCACCAACGAGGTGGAGCGGCTGGTTGATCTGGTGGCCGGCGCACACCGCCAGGGCCAGACCCTGTGTGTGCGTTCGTTCCAAACGGCGGTTGGTTGTGTCGACACGGCCAAGGGCCTGACGCTGTGGACGCGTCCCTCGCAAGGCCACCGTGGTCTGGATGGCGACGAAGTGCGTGTGTTTGGTGTCGAGTCCGACAGCAAGCTGCGTGCATGGAACCGTCAAGACGGTCAGCTGGCCTGGAGCGAAGACCAATACCGCTTTCGCGACCTGACCGCACCGCGCGTCTGGGGGCAAAGCATTGTGCTGGGCGATGGTCTGGGGCAAGTGCATTTGCTCAGCCGCGAGCAGGGCAAGACCTTGCAGCGCCTGAGCACCGATGGCACCCCCGTGGCTTTGCCACCAGAGGTGGCTGGACGCACGCTGGTGACCGTCAACCGCAGCGGTCTGGTGACCGGCTGGCGCGCCAATTGAGATCACAGGATACTGTTTAAGTGAAACCCGTACTGGCCCTGGTGGGCCGCCCCAATGTGGGCAAATCCACGCTGTTCAACCGCCTCACCAAGAGCCGGGACGCCATCGTGGCCGACTTTGCAGGCCTCACACGCGACCGCCACTATGGGCAAGGGCATCTGGGCAAGCGTGAATTCATTGTGATCGACACGGGTGGTTTCGAGCCCGACGCCAGCAGCGGCATCTACAAGGAAATGGCCAAACAGACGCAGCAGGCTGTGGCCGAAGCCGATGTGGTGATTTTTGTGGTCGACGCCCGGGGTGGCCTGTCGGCGCAAGACCACGACATTGCCAACTACCTGCGTCGCATTGGCAAGCCTTGTCTGCTGGTGGCCAACAAGGCCGAAGGCATGCGCGAGGGCGTTCAACTGGCTGAGTTTTACGAACTGGGGCTGGGCGAGGTGCTGCCGGTGTCGGCGGCGCACGGGCAGGGCGTGCGCGGCATGCTCGAAGAGGCGCTGGATCGCCTCAATTTGCCCGAAGAGGACGAAGAGGCCGAGGTCGACACCTCGGTCATCAAGCTGGCGGTGGCCGGCCGCCCCAATGTGGGCAAATCCACCCTGATCAACACCTGGCTGGGCGAAGAGCGCCTGGTGGCCTTCGACATGCCGGGCACCACGCGCGATGCCATCAGCGTGCCGTTCGAACGCAACGGGCAAAAATTCGAACTGATCGACACCGCCGGCCTGCGCCGCAAGGGCAAGGTGTTTGAAGCCATTGAGAAATTCTCGGTGGTCAAAACGTTGCAGGCCATCGAAGATGCCCATGTGGTGTTGTTGCTGATCGATGCCACCCAGGGCGTGACCGATCAAGACGCGCACATTGCGGGCTTTATTTTGGAGAGCGGTCGCGGTGTGGTGCTGGCGGTCAACAAGTGGGACGCCGTGGACGAGTACCAACGCCAACTGGTGCAGCGTTCCATCGAGACCCGGTTGGCGTTCTTGCAGTTCGCCAACCTGCACCTCATTTCGGCCAAGAAGCGCCAGGGTCTGGGCCCGCTGTGGACCTCGATCGCGCAAGCGCACAAGGCGTCCACTTGCAAGATGAGCACCCCGGTGCTGACCCGTATCCTGCTCGAATCCATCCAGTTCCAGACCCCCAAGAAGGTGGGCATGTTCCGTCCCAAGATGCGTTACGCGCACCAGGGCGGCATGAACCCGCCGGTGATCGTGATCCATGGCAACTCGCTCGAACACGTCACCGATGCCTACAAGCGCTTTTTGGAAGGGCGCTTCCGCAAAGCCTTCGATCTGGCCGGGACACCGTTGCGCATCGAGATGAAGACGGCGCACAACCCCTACGCCGACAAAGATTCCGCCTGATAAGCAAGGCCATCCCGATGTGAGCCCGGCGCAGCCCATCCCCTGTGGTAAGGTTGCGCTTCCTTAAAACAACAGAACACGGAAAATATCGTGAGCAACAAAGGCCAACTTTTGCAGGACCCCTTCCTCAACGCACTGCGCCGCGAGCATGTGCCGGTGTCGATCTACCTGGTCAACGGCATCAAGCTGCAGGGCCAAATCGAATCCTTCGACCAGTACGTGGTGCTGTTGCGCAACACGGTCACCCAGATGGTCTACAAGCATGCCATCTCCACCATCGTGCCTGGCCGTGCCGTGAACTTCGGCACACAAGAATCCGACGAAGCCGCCAGCTGATTTTTTCTGAGGTGGCATGAGCGGCCTGTGCAGGCCGTGCCCCTGCGGAACACCGACGATTGACCACACCCAACACTCCCCCTCCAGCGCCGACCCTTTTGGTCGGCGTTGATTTTGGATTGCCCCATTTCGATGATGGCTTGCTTGAACTCGGCCTGCTGGCCGAGTCCGGCGGTTTGCAGCCGGTGGCACGCCTGACGTGCAAGCGCAAGGCGCCAGACCCAGCCTTGTTCGTGGGCAGCGGCAAAGCCGATGAAATTCGGGAACTGGCCTTGATGCACGGCGCCAAGGAAGTGTTGTTCGACCAGGCCCTGAGCCCAGCGCAGCAACGCAACCTGGAGCGCCACATTGGCCTGCCGGTCAATGACCGCACCTTGCTGATTCTTGAGATTTTTGCGCAGCGTGCCCGCAGCCATGAAGGCAAGCTGCAAGTCGAATTGGCACGCCTGCAGTACCTCAGCACGCGTCTGGTGCGCCGCTGGACCCACCTGGAACGTCAGACGGGTGGTATCGGTTTGCGAGGCGGCCCGGGTGAGACCCAGATCGAGCTGGACCGCCGCATGATCGGTGAAGCCATCAAACGCACGAAAGAACGCTTGGTCAAGGTCAAGAAACAGCGCAACACCCAGCGCCGCCAGCGCGAGCGCAACCAGACCTTCAAGATGTCGCTGGTGGGTTACACCAACGCGGGCAAGTCCACGCTGTTCAACGCGCTGGTCAAGGCACGCGCTTATGCGGCCGATCAGCTGTTTGCCACGCTGGACACGACCACGCGCCAGCTTTACCTGGGGGAGGCCGGCCGCTCGGTGTCCTTGTCGGACACGGTCGGCTTCATCCGTGATTTGCCACACGGTCTGGTCGAGGCTTTTCAGGCCACGCTGCAGGAAGCGACCGAGGCGGATCTGCTGCTCCATGTGGTGGATGCATCCAACCCCGACTTCCCCGAGCAAATGGCCGAAGTGCGCAAGGTGCTCAGTGAAATCGGCGCCCAGGACCTGCCCCAGTTGCTGGTGTTCAACAAGGCCGATGCCCTGCCGTCCGAACGCCAACCTTTGGAGTTGGAAGATTTTTACGAAATCGATGGCCAGGCTGTGCCACGGATTTTTGTCAGTGCCCGCACCGGTCAGGGCCTGGACCGGCTGCGCCATGCGCTGGCGCGCACGGTGCAGGCATGGCTGCCGACCACCGAGTCGGCACCAGCCGATGCCCGTGGTTTGAATCCGGAATCTTCTGCACCGCCGACAGCGTCATCAGAAGATTTGGGCACAATGTGAGCTCTTCCTAAAAGCAATAAACATGAACTTCCAACTGCCTGCCCTCCGATGGGCCGTTTTGCCGGCGCGCATCCGTGGCATGTTCAACCTCAACGACCCGCGCTGGGGCCGTGGTGGCGAGGACAAGCCCGCCGACCCCACCCAGCCCAGCGGCCAGCCCAAACCCCAAGGCCAAGAACAGCGCCCCAAGGGCACGGTTGGCGGTCCCCCGGATTTGGATGAGCTGTGGCGTGACTTCAACAGCAAGCTTGGCCAGATTTTTGGGGGCAAGGGCGGTGGCACCGGTGGCCGTCCGCCCGGTGGCGACAAGGGTGGCAACGGGCTGCCTGGCTTTGTGGGCAATCTGGGCATTGGCGTGGTGCTGGGCGCCGCCGTGCTGGTGTGGCTGGGCACAGGCTTTTTCATTGTGCAAGAAGGTCAGCAGGCCGTGATCACCCAGTTTGGCAAGTACAAGGCCACGGTGGGTGCGGGTTTCAACTGGCGCATGCCTTGGCCAGTGCAACGCCATGAATTGGTTTACGTGTCGCAGATTCGCTCGGTGGACATCGGGCGCGACAACATCATCAAGGCCACCGGCCTGCGCGAATCGGCCATGCTGACCGAAGACGAGAACATCGTCGAGATCAAGTTCGCAGTGCAGTACCGGCTGAACGACGCGCGCGCCTACCTGTTCGAGAGCAAGAACCCGACTGAAGCCGTGGTGCAGGCCGCTGAAACTGCCGTGCGTGAGGTGGTGGGCAAGATGAAGATGGACTCGGCCCTGGCCGAGGAACGTGACCAGATCGCCACGCGCGTGCGTCAGCTCATGCAAACCATTTTGGACCGCTATAAGGTCGGCATCGAGGTGGTGGGCATCAGCCTGCAGCAGGGCGGGGTGCGCCCACCCGAGCAGGTGCAGGCCGCTTTCGACGACGTGCTCAAGGCCGGCCAGGAGCGCGAGCGCGCCAAAAACGAAGCCGAGGCCTACGCCAACGACGTGGTGCCACGCGCCGTTGGTGCAGCATCGCGCCTAAAGGAAGAGGCCAACGCTTACCGCGAGCGCATCGTGGCCCAGGCCGAAGGCGATGCCCAGCGCTTCAAGGCCATCCTGCCCGAATACCAGAAGGCGCCGCAGGTGACGCGCGACCGCCTCTACACCGAGACGTTCCAGCAGGTCTACAGCAATGTGACCAAGGTGCTGGTGGACAGCAAGCAGGGCTCGAACCTGTTGTATCTGCCGCTGGACAAGATCATGCAGCAGGTCGGCACTGTGCCTTCCGTCGTGGCCCCGGTCAACGGTGGCACCGACACACTGGGGGCGGGCAATGGCGCGGCCAGCAGCTTGCCTGCAGACGTCCGTTCGCGAGACAACCAGCGTTCGCGTGAACGCGATGCCCGATAAGGATTGGCAGAAATGAACCGTTTGGGATTGTGGGTGAGTTCGGCGCTGGTGTTGCTGGCGCTGCTCAGTTCGAGCTTGTTCGTGGTGGACCAACGCCAGTTTGGCGTGGTCTATGCCCTCGGCCAGATCAAGGAAGTGGTGACCGAGCCCGGCTTGCATTTCAAGTTGCCGCCGCCGCTGCAAAACGTCAACTACATCGACAAGCGCCTGCTCACGCTGGACAGCCCTGACACCGAACCCATGCTCACGGCGGAGAAGCAGCGGGTGGTGATCGACTGGTATGTGCGCTGGCGCATCACCGACCCGCAGGCCTACATCCGCAACGTCGGTCTGGACGAGCGTGCAGGCGCCAACCAGCTCAACCGTGTGGTGCGCAACGCGTTCCAGGAAGAGATAAATAAACGCACGGTCAAGGAACTGCTGTCGCTCAAGCGCGATGTGCTGATGACCGATGTCAAGCGCGAGGTGCTGGAAGTGGTCAGGGGGGGTGACAAGCCCTGGGGCGTGGACATCGTGGACGTGCGCATCACGCGCGCCGACTACGTGGACACCATCACCGAATCGGTGTACCGGCGCATGGAGGCCGAACGCAAGCGCGTGGCCAATGAACTGCGCTCCACCGGCGCGGCAGAGGGCGAGAAGATTCGCGCCGATGCCGACCGCCAGCGTGAAGTCGCGATCGCCAACGCCTACCGCGATGCCCAAAAGACCAAGGGCGAGGGCGATGCCCAGGCCGCACGCATATACGGCGAAGCCTTTGGCCGCGACCCGCAGTTCGCCCAGTTCTACCGCAGTCTGGAAGCCTACAAGAGCAGCTTTGCCAAGAAGAGCGACATCATGGTGCTCGATCCTGCCAGCTCGGACTTCTTCAAGGCCATGCGCGGCAGCGGCAGCGCGGCTGTGCCGGCCCGCAAGTAAGCCTGAGCGGACCGTCAGGTGGACGTTTGGCTGCTGGCCTTGGGCCTGATGCTGGTGCTTGAGGGCCTCATGCCCATGCTGGCACCCACCCGCTGGCGCCGCCTGTTCGAGCAAATGCTGCAATTGCAGGACGGGCAGATCCGCTTTTTCGGTGTGTTCATGGTGTTGCTGGGGCTGGCCACCGTCTGGTGGGTTGGCTGATGCCCGGAAACCGGTTCGCGAACCGGTAAAATCCATTTTTTAACCGTCTACCTATTCCCATGTCCGCTTGGGTCCTCCCGGATCACATTGCCGATGTCTTGCCTTCCGAGGCCCGCCACATCGAAGAACTCCGACGCGAACTGCTCGACACTGCCCGTGGCTATGGCTACGAGCTGGTCATGCCGCCGCTGCTCGAACACCTGGAATCGCTGCTGACCGGCACCGGCGAAGCGCTGGACCTGCAAACCTTCAAGCTGGTCGACCAGCTGTCGGGACGCACGCTGGGTCTGCGTGCCGACACCACGCCGCAGGTGGCCCGCATCGATGCCCATTTGCTGGGCCGTGCAGGCCTCACGCGCCTGTGCTACTGCGGCCCAGTGCTCCACACACGTGCGGCGCGCCCGCATGCCACGCGCGAACCGTTGCAGTTCGGCGCAGAAATCTATGGTCATGCCGGCCCCGAGGCCGATCTGGAAATTCTGCAATTGGCGCTCGACAGCCTGACCGCAGCCAAAGTGAGCGGCGTGCAGGTGGACCTGGCCGATGCCCGCATCGTGGCCAGCCTGCTTGCCGGACTGGCCCTGCCCGACGCACTGCGCCATGACATCCACGCGGCCCTGGCCGTCAAGGATGCCGCCAGCCTGAAGGCCTTGACCGAGCCGCTGCCTGCTGAGCGCCGAGACGGTCTTCGCGCCTTGGTCACGCTTTACGGCGATGTTGCCGTGCTGGACCAGGCCGCCCAAGTGTTGCCTCGCCTGCCGGCCATCGAGCAGGCTTTGACCCAGCTGCGTTGGCTGGCTGGCCAATTGCAGGGGGCGACGCTCAGCTTCGATCTGGGTGACTCCCGCGGTTATGCCTACTACAGCGGCACCCGCTTTGCCATCTATGCCAAAGGTGCTGCCGATGCGCTGGTGCGCGGCGGTCGCTACGACGGTGTGGGTGCCGTGTTTGGCCACCGCATCGACCGCGACCGGCCGGCCGTGGGTTTTTCGCTGGACCTCAAGGAGTTGGTGGCTGCCGTGCCGGCGCTGCCTTTGCGCACGGCCATCCGTGCGCCCTGGGGCAATGCGCCCGAGCTGCGCGGCGCCATTGCCGCCTTGCGTGCCCGTGGCGAAACGGTGGTCTGCGTGCTGCCCGGCCACGAAAGCGAAATCGACGAATTCCATTGCGACCGCGAGCTGATCAACGCCGCCGGCCAGTGGATCATCCAAGCCATCTGAACTTCTTCAAGAGCAAAAACATGAACACAACACAAGGCCGCAACGTGGTCGTCGTCGGCACGCAATGGGGCGACGAGGGCAAGGGCAAGCTGGTGGACTGGCTGACCGAGAGCGCCCAGGGCGTGGTGCGTTTCCAGGGCGGTCACAACGCCGGTCACACGCTGGTGATCAACGGCGTCAAGACGGCGCTGCACCTGATCCCCAGCGGCATCATGCGTCCGGGCGTCAAGTGCTACATCGGCAACGGCGTGGTGCTGTCGGTGCCCAAGTTGCTCGAAGAGATCGCGGGCCTTGAAAAAGCCGGCGTGGAAGTGCGTTCGCGCCTGCGCGTGAGCGAGGCCTGCCCGCTGATCCTGCCGTACCACGTGGCACTGGATGTGGCCCGCGAAGCCGCTCGCGCCAAGTCGGGCACCGAGAAAATCGGCACCACCGGTCGCGGCATCGGCCCGACCTACGAAGACAAGGTGGCCCGCCGTGCGTTGCGCGTGCAGGACCTGAAATACCCCGAGCGCTTTGCCGCCAAGCTGCGCGACAACCTGGCGCTGCACAACGATGTGCTGGTCAACCACCTGCACGCCCAGCCGGTTGATTTCGACACCGTCTTCAACGAAGCCATGGCCTACGCTTCAGCCCTGGCGCCCATGGTGGCCGACGTTTCGCGCGAGCTGAACGAAGCCCACAAGGCCGGCGCCAACCTGCTGTTCGAGGGCGCACAGGGCACCTTGCTCGATGTCGACCATGGCACCTACCCCTTTGTCACCTCCAGCAACTGCGTGGCCGGCAATGCCGCTGCCGGCGCCGGTGTGGGCCCGGGCATGCTGCACTACATCCTGGGCATCACCAAGGCCTACTGCACCCGCGTGGGTGGTGGTCCTTTCCCCACCGAACTCGACTGGGAAACCCCGGGCACCCCGGGCTATCACATGAGCACGGTGGGCGCCGAAAAGGGCGTCACCACCGGCCGCTCGCGCCGCTGCGGCTGGTTCGATGCCGCGCTGCTCAAGCGCTCGGCCCAGGTCAACGGCCTCTCGGGCCTGTGCATCACCAAGCTGG
>JACCDU010364268.1_pt1 | contig 24269 bp, 21 predicted proteins | sample 7446081 | NCBI WGS metagenome assembly JACCDU01 (sample SAMN15323447, study PRJNA562643) | freshwater metagenome | isolation source: river surface water | place: USA:Blue River Watershed | collected 2017-08-17
CCATTATTTGCACATATTGGCGCCGGATTTTACGCGGTACTCGTAGTGATACTAAGTGCTGTTGCAGGTACCTGGACCTACGGATATTTTAGAGATAAGCTACCACACTAATTAGTGGTATCTTATTTTTTAAGCCTTCCGTTTTCTTCCATCTTTTTCATAAGCCTACTAATCACTTCGCGTGAGCTGTTAAGGTCTGTAGCAATTTCTTGATGGGTAAGTTTTAGGGTGGTGCCAAATTTTTCTACCTGTTGTTTGAGGTAAAATTCGAGGCGCTCATCCATATTTTTAAACGCCACTTCGTTGACCGTTTTTAATAGTTCTTCAAAGCGGGTGCGGTAGGTTTTAATTACAAAGTAGTGCCAGCTTTTAAATTTACTAAGCCACTCGTCCATATATTTAATGGGGATGGTGAGGAGTGTAACATTCGTGAGGGCTTTGGCAAGCACCTGGCTTTGCTCGGCCTGAAAACTACATACCATGGAAACGGCACATGCCTGACCTGGTGAAATGTAGTACATGAAATATTCGTCACCTTCTTCGTTTTCTTGATAGAGTTTAACGGTACCTTCTACGACCATCATGGTAGATCTAATATTTTGTCCCACTTTTAGTAGGGGCGTGCCTGCAGGAATTTCTTTTATTTCGGCATGTTCAAGTATGGCTTCGTACAAGCCGTCTTCCAAATTAGGAAACAGGTTTATGAGTTGATCCTTGGTAATCATAGTTGCAAGGTACCTGTTTTTCTGTTTTTTAAGTACATTTGGCCCTCACTGTACACGCATGCATAAATTTTTAATAGTAGGTCTTGGAAACATTGGTGCCGAATACGCGCACACCCGCCACAACATTGGTTTTGATGTGGTAAGTGCTTTTGTGCTCAAGCATGGCGGCATGTTCAAAAACGACCGCTTAGCAGACGTGGCCACGGTTACCTGGAAGGGCAAACAATTTGTGTGCATTAAACCTACTACGTACATGAACCTAAGTGGTAAGGCTTTTAAATACTGGATGGACAAAGAAAAATTGGAGCCCAGTCAAACCCTCACCATTGTAGATGATTTAGCACTCCCTTTACATAAAATGCGTTTGCGCGGCAGCGGATCTGATGCGGGGCATAACGGGTTAAAAGATATTCAGCTCATGCTTGGTACCGATGTGTATCCAAAGCTTAGGTTTGGCATTGGCAATCAGTTTCCAAAAGGTGGTCAGGTAGATTTTGTATTGGGTAAATGGTTACCGGGCGAGCAGCCTGTTATTGCGCAAAAAATAGACAAGAGCATAGAGATGATTGAATCCTTTGCTGCCATTGGACTGGATAGAACTATGACTATTTGTAACGCCCTTAATTTTGAAATTTAATTTGTCATGAAAATATTTTGTGTAGGACGTAATTATGCAGCCCATGCCAAAGAATTAGGCAACGCGGTACCTGAAGCGCCCGTTATTTTTATGAAACCCGACACGGCAGTATTACCAAAAGGAGTGGACTTTGTATACCCTAGTTTTACTTCTGATTTGCATTACGAAATTGAACTGGTGCTACGCATTGGCAAAACCGCCAAAAACATTAGTGCCGCTAACGCCCTTAGCTGTGTAGACGCCATAACGGTAGGGATAGACTTTACCGCCCGCGATGTACAAGCCGATTTAAAAGCCAAGGGTTTACCCTGGGAAAAAGCCAAGGCCTGGGACCATTCGGCCATTGTAGGGGAGTGGAAGCCATTTAATGCAGAATCTAATGCGGATGGTGCTGATATTTTGTTTTCCTTGACCAAAAACGGCCAAACCGCACAATCGGGCACCACCCAAGACATGATTTATAGCTTTGAAACGCTCTTAGAACACATATCTGGCTACTTTACCCTATCCCCCGGAGATCTAATATTTACGGGCACTCCCGCCGGCGTAGGCCCCTGTTTACCGGGCGATACCCTAACCGGTTTTTTAGGTGAAGAGAAATTGTTTGAATTAGCTATCAAGTAAAAACATTTAAGCCCTATATTTGCAGCCCTAAATGGACCTTTTGGCGAGGTAGCTCAGTTGGTTCGAGCACAGGATTCATAACCCTGAGGTCCCGGGTTCAAATCCCGGTCTCGCTACAAAGCCTGTCACGTAAGTGACAGGCTTTTTTAATGCGAAGTTGCGAATCAAGCTTGCTTGAATGAGCAAAAGAGCGTTAAAAAAGCCAAAACATTTGCGAAGCGAATGGTTTGAAAGGCTTTGGGTAAGGCGAACTGCGAGGATGTCGACGTAGTCGACAAATCCGAGACTATTTAAAATCAGAAAGGATGACAGCGAACGCAGTGAGCTGGCAATCCCGAAGCGAATGGTTTGAAAGGCTTTGGGTAAGGCGAACTGCGAGGATGACAATGCGCACCATTGGCAATCCGATTTCGCTACAACATTCTATAAGTCTATAGTATTTCTTTAGTACTGTGGTCTTTTGCATTATTGCCCCTTGAGTAGACCTCTAAATAATTCTAAGTAGTCATCAAATTGGTTGGTATCGTTTCAAAAAGCAGTTGTATCCAATTTTATCTAGCTCAAACCAGGGTTACTTTTTAGGGCACAAGGTTCATTTACTTCCCCGCCATTTATTTGCCCTACCTTTTTTTGTACTAAACACTATAAAATCAAAAACTTATGAAAATACTATCCTGGGTTTGTATGTTAAAGTACATACTAGTAAGTATTGATGATGCGCACTAAAACTGGAAGAATACAGCCATAAACAAAAGACTATTATATAGGGATTCGAATTAGGTAGAATTACTCAAATTAGCAAATGGTAATTACGAAAAAATTATACTTGAAAATGAAACAAAGGTTATTAATAGTTAATTCGCAAATACTAGACTTTACCCTTATATAAATAAAATAATTGTATTATATTAGTTCATTCGCGGCGAAATAGAATTTAAAAATCTTTTCGAAATTTTAAACTGGAAGGTTAGGAATAGTTTGTTTTTATATAAATTATAATTAAAGGGGAAAAATCAATTTTCATTAAAATAAAATAGATTACCTCTGTTTTATAATTCCGTATTTATTTGATTAAATTAAAAAATGAAAAAATATGACACTTAAGGAATTAATAAAGTTAGATTTTGAAGTAGAGTTGCCAATTTCAGGTGGATTTGGCAACTCTATCACAGCCCCTATAATTATTCATAGAAGCGGAATTAGTGATTATTTTGGAATTGAAATCTTTATACTTAAATGTCTGGGAATAGTGAGGAAAATTGAATGGAAAATACTTAGTCAAGAACTTTTAATCGATAATAACTGCAATATTGATAAGATTAAGATTGAAACGATAGAATTGACGGAAAATGAAAGTATAACTCAAATTGAAAATTACTATTTCGACATTACAGACTGTTTTAGGTAGAATCGATTTACTTTTTAAAGTAGTATAAAAAAAATTAAACCAATTAATATGTTTTCCATTTTCAATTCCAAAAGAAGAATATTTAAAAGCAAGCTTTTGAAAGCCGCTAAAGCGACAAAAATTATAGGCGAAGGGGTCTTCGCGAACAGTTTAGTGTTGCAAAATAAAGCAAAAAAAGAATTAACAGATATTAGTATTTGGTGGGAGAATAATGTAGAAGAATATAAAAAAGAGTTAACTATTAACGAAGATGACTTTGAATTAATGCGAAAATTTCTTCAACTTCCAAATTCATCAAAATATCGAAATCTTAATGGGAAGAAAAATACTTACCATCCTAACGGAAGAATTGAATATGAATTTAATTATGCTGATGGAGCTAAAAGTGGAATTCAAAAGGGTTGGTATGAAAATGGACAGTTGAGTTTCGAACATCATTATATAAATGATCATATGGATGGACTTCAGAGAAGTTGGTTCGAAAATGGTAATCTTGAAAGTGAAAATAATTATAAATTTTCAACTGCTAATACTAACCGACTTTCAGATAGTATAGGATGGCAAAAAGAATACTATCAAAACGGCTTTTTAAAGAAAGAAGAATATTATAATGAAATAACATTTAAGCTTGAGAAGATTAAATGTTATGGTGAGTCTGGTTCAATCGAAGAATCAAGGGATTTTATAGGAGATGAATTAGTTTGTCGCGAATATGATAATGAAGGTATTATTATAAAGGAGTGGCGTAATAAAAGATAACTAAGTGCCCAATTTTTGACATTCAGCAATTTGTCAAATTCATCTACTGAACTATTAAATTCACTTAAATTCCACTTTCCCGCGTATTTGCTTGAAAAGTATCATGTAATGAGAACTGCGAGGATGAAAGCGAGCATAGTGTCCTGGCTCCCACTAATAAAGAAATAATTGAGCTATGAATTAGACTCGACTTATAATCAGGGGGGGCAGGATTATGCCCTGGTGGTCCGAATCCTTGATAATCAAGTGGTTACAAGCAAGTTTTTATCGACTTTTTTGTGGCTGCTTTTTTCATTTGCACCACAATTAGCACCACATCTCTTAAGTTAGAACACGCGGAAACATCGGGGATGTTATTTTAGGTGATGATATTTATTTAAAAAATGACACAAATTATATTGATAACATATCTAAAGGATTAATAAAAATATATTAGCATAAGTTGAATAACTTTATAGCCATTGAAAAGTAAAAATATGGCTAAGAAAGAAATGAAAGTTATAGAGCTATTTGCAGGTGTAGGAGGGTTTAGATTAGGGCTTGAGGGATATAAAGGAAAGTCTTCAACAAGTAATTATGAAAAAAAAATAAAATCAGATATTCTTTATAGAGTTGCATATAGCAATCAATTCGAGCCTTCAACGAAATCACAACACGCCTCTATGATTTACGAGAAGCATTTTGGAAATACTGGTCATTTTAATTTCGATATCTCTGACTTGAGTTCGAAATTAATTAAAGAACAATGTGATTTATTAGTTGGTGGTTTTCCTTGCCAAGACTATTCAGTTGCAAATAGTTTAAGAACATCTAAAGGATTATTAGGTAAGAAAGGTGTGTTATGGTGGCAAATCGAAAGATTACTAATGGAATTGGGTAAACGAAAGCCTAAATATTTAATATTAGAAAATGTAGATAGATTATTAAAGAGTCCTGTAAATAATAGAGGAAGAGATTTTGCTATAATGTTAAGTAGTTTAAATGATCTTGGTTATTCAGTAGAATGGAAAATAATAAACGCTGCAGAATTTGGTTTTGGACAAAAAAGAAGAAGAGTTTTTATTTTTGGATATTTGAAAACAAGCGAAGTTCATATTGATTCTACAAAGTTTGAATTAGAACAATGGTTAAAAGAAGAGAGTGTGTTAGCGAAAGCTTTCCCAAGTAATGAAAAAAGCAAAATAGAAAAATTTGAATTAAAAGGAAGTTTAGAAGAAATTTCTAATACTAATCATTCAAAAAAAGAAAAATCAAATTTTAAAAATTGTGGAATCTGTATTAATAGAAAAGTATTAACATTTGATTATTTTCCAAAAGAGAAATTAAATCCAATTAAATTAGGTGATATACTAATTGATAGTAAATTAGTTGATGAAGAATTTTGGATTAATAAAAATGATATAGAAAAGTGGGAAAAAGAGAAAAATGGTGGTTCTAAACCAAGAACTACTGCAGGGGGGTTCGAATACAAGTTCACAGAAGGAAAAATGCCATTTCCAGATAATTTAAATTCTCCATCTCGAACCATTATTACGTCGGAGGGTGGAAAATCTCCTTCAAGATTCAAACATGTTATAAAAGATGGCACACGTTATAGAAGACTTACTCCTATTGAATTAGAAAGACTAAATATGTTTCCTTCAGATTTTACAAATGACGAAAATGTTAGTAGTTCAAAAAGAGCTTTTTTAATGGGCAATGCATTAGTTGTTGGAATTGTAGAAAAAATTGGGAACGAATTAGGCAAAAGAATTGTAAAACATGATAGATAAGAAATTCATATCTAAATTTTATTCTTTTATTGGATATACATCAGATGAAATAATTGAATTATTGAAGATTCATATAAATCCAAAATCAAAAGGTCTATATTCAAAATTAACTAAGGAAATTTTAGGTGCACAATACTTAAAAGAACTTAAATCAGAAGGGTATGTTATTAAATCAGTTAGGCTTAAATCTAATCAAACGCCAATGGAAGCAATATCATTTCCTGCTTTCAAATATGAAAAAATAATAAATACTGATTGGCTGGAATCTGAATTGTTTTTGCAATTAAACAAAAAATATTTATTTATATTTTATTCTCAAGAAAATTATAGTGTTAAACTAAACTGCATACGAGAATGGGAAATAAAAAATAATGATTTAGAAGTTGCAAAAAAAACCTGGTTGTATGTTAAGGATTTGATAAAGTATGGAAATATTGTAAAAGAAATAAAAAGAGGAAAGAGGATTACAAATTTCCCAAAATCTTCAAACCAGGGTATAATTCATGTAAGGCCTCATGCAAGCAATCTGAACGATACATTTAAATTACCTGTTAAGGATAAAAAAACAAATTTAGAAGAATATACCAAACATAGTTTTTGGTTAAATAAAAATTTTATAAAAAATAAAATATTACTAGATGAATAAAGATACTTTGAAAGAAAATTTAGATCATATGTTGTTTGATATGATTGAAGATAAATATATTGAATTTGAATATGATTACGAAAAGTTTGTAAAATATCTATTTTCGATTGAAAAATATTTGACTAATGTAAGTATTAGTCAAATATGCGAGGTATATAAATCAAATATAATTGATCCCATTAAGGAAAAGGAATTTGATGAATTTGAAAACGAATTAGAGTCAGAAGATTATTTGATTATACCCAAACAAACTGAACCATTAACACATGCAGTAAAGAACAAAGGTTGGATTGACAAAAATAAAGAGGAAAGTATTATTAATTCATTTTACTACAAAGGTCTTTTTAAAGAAAATTTGAAATTAGAATTATCAATAATTAATGATATTACACAGAATTCTTTACATATACTAGGAAGATGTAATAACCCTGAAGAATGGGGAGAATCAAAACAGGGTATGGTTATGGGGATGGTACAGAGCGGAAAAACAATAAGTATGCTTAGTTTGATGAGTCTAAGTATGGCGTCAGGATATAATTTTTTCATTTTCTTAACTGGAAGTAAAGAAAGTTTAAGAATTCAGACTCAAGAGAGGATTAAAGAGACATTTGGATTAAAGAGTGGATGGTATGAGAATATTAATCAAAATATTGGAATTTTCTCCCCAACTTATAATTCCGGATATTCATCCATTCCTTCAGGAGGTCCTCAAACAATATTACCTCGTAAAACGAAGGAAATAAGTAACCCCATAATTATAATAACCATACTTAAAGAAATAAGTAATTTAAAGAAATTAAATGAACATCTCAAAGAAGTAAAAGAATATTGTAATTATGAAAATATAAATTATGATGAATTATATAATGCATTGATTCTAGATGACGAGTCAGATAATGCAGGCCTTGATATTGCGAAAGATAGTGTTTTACAAGGTATAAATGAACAATTGGTAATATTAAGAGAATCTATTAAAAAGAATTGTTATGTAGGATATACAGCAACACCTCAAGGTTGTCTAGCGGCTGACACGAATAACAAAGTTGGCTATCCAAAAGATTTCTTATGGTTACTTGAACCAATGAAAGAACCTAATGATTTAAGGAAAAATTTATCATATATGGGCTTAAACGAATTTTTTCTTGAATATGAGGGTTATCTATTAAAGTCACTTTCTAAAGATTCATGGCCACATCATGTTAAAGATGAAACTGGTAGAAGAACTGGGATTTATAACCCCCTTACAAAAGAGATCTTAAAAGAAGCTGATTTAAACAGTTTAGAAAATGCATATGCAGACCATTTATCTAACAATACAAAAGAAATACCACAAGAATTTTTAGATGCAATAATATCATTTATTATTGGTGCAGGAATTAGATGGTATCGTTATTTTTTAAAGAATACAAACAATAATATTTTTCCTAGTTTAAAAGAAATAAATGATAATTACCCATATCATGCTATGATGTTTAATTTGTCATTAACAATAAACAATCATGAAAAAACAAGAAATTTAATTACCAATTGTTGGAAAATTATAAAAAAAGAATATAAAAATTGGCAAGAGGGTAAACCTTCTAGATTTATCTATTTAATGGAAGAACAATATGAAAAATCTAGAAAACTCAAAACTAATGATGAAAATTATGATACATCATTACTTACCAAATTTATTGAAGCAGCAATCTTGGTTACAGAAACTCCAATTTATGGTTCGCATGACAATTATATATACTTATTAAACTCAAGTAATGAAGGAGATTCTTTAAATTATTATGATGAAGATAAAAGAAAAAGAACTAAAAAATGTGCGATTTTTCTGGGTGGAAATATTTTATCAAGAGGTCTAACTATTGAAAATTTAAGTGTTTCAGTATTTATTAGAAGTCAAGCAGCAGCAATGGGTGATACAAATTTACAAATGTGTAGATGGTTTGGCCATAAAAAAAAGGATATTGACATTTTGTCTTTGTATTTGACAGATAATATTAGGAGTTTATTTAAAGATATAACTAGGTGTGATGATGCCCTAAGAATTTCAATTAGAAATAGTATAATAGAAGGTAATTCACCTGACAAAGTTTTAATTGAATTATGGAGTTCTAATTTTTTTAGTGTAACAAGCCCAAGAAAAAGGAAATTATTGAATAGAACAAAAAATTCTGCAATTTCATTTTCAGGTAAAACATTTTACTTGAAACAGCCATTTTGCAATTTTGATGAAAATATAATCAGAAGTAATAACGAAAATTTCGATTTATTTATTAACCAATTATCATTCAAAGAAAAACATACAAATTGGCTTGAAAGAGGTACACTATATAAAGATGTTAATCCTAATGATTTAATTAATTATTTTAAAGATAAATTTGTCATAAATAAAGACGCACAAAGTATTTCACCATTGAATTATGCATATTTTTTAGAAGACTGGAATGAAGGCTTTAATAAAAATTTAATTTCTACGCCATTACCAAAAATTAATATTGGGGTTATTGGAGATATAAATAAAAGACAAAGAGCTTTTGATATAAAACCTGAAAATATTAACGATGCCTTATTGAATCATAAAGATTCAATTTCAAGCTTATTAGGGGGTTTAAGAACTTCCAATGTAAAACCTTATTTAGGAGACAGGTATTTTGATAAAGATCAAGACTGGCATATTAAACACAAAGATCAAGACAGCCAATCGCGCACTAAATATGAACCTATTTTATTATTATTTTATAAACTTAACCCGAATTACATTATTAAAATTAATAATGTAATTTTAGAATTAAAACCAGGAGATAGAAATTATTTAAATCTAAAATCACTTTTAACTTTCGCAGCTATTACTCCTGTTGGTGGACCTAATTATAAAGTTTATACTAATGAAATGATAAATCCAGAATAATGCAATTATTAAAAAATGTACTTGAAACATGGAAAGACAAACTAAAAGTTCCAAAACCTGGCACTTTTAGTTTTGAAGAAATTAGAGATAGTAATATTATTTTAATTAAAAATTCAAATAATGAAATTGGTATAATTGTACATAAAACTTTAGCTATTCCAGAAGCGTTTAAGGTGAGGCATCTTCAATTTAGTTATCATAAAGAAATTATTGATAAAGAGAAGAAGACTGTTTATGATAATTGCCAAATGATTATCATTGAAAAAGATATGGAAGAAGAATATATAATTAATATTCTTTTTTCTTTGTTAGATTATAATTCAAAAAAGCATATAGACTCTTTTGATATAATGAATATTCTAAATGGCGTAAATGATAATATACAAATCGAAAATTATTCTTTTAATGAGATAATTGGCGTTTGGGGAGAACTCAGCTTCCTTCTTCATATAATTCAAAATATTCAAGATAAAGATAAAATGTTTGAACTATTAAAGTCATGGGAAAGTGATTTTTCAAGAAACAAAATTGACTTTAGATTTAATAATATAAAAGCTGCTTGTGAAATTAAAACAACAATAAAAGAAGTAAGGATACATCATATCTCAGGACATAAGCAGTGTATTCCTCCTGAAAATATAAATGACTTATATTTTGTAAGTATTCGAATAAAAGATGATGATACTGGATATTCTTGTAATGATTTAACAAATCAAATAAAGGAAATTTTATTTGAAAAAAATCTTATTGATTTATTTGACAACAAATTAACTGTAAGAGGTTCGAAATACTGTCTCAATCAGTCATTTAAATTTTCATTTTTAGACAAAGAGCCGTTTAAAACATATAATTCTATTAATATTGAATTGCCAGTAATCCCTAAAGGCATTTTTGATATGGAATGGAAGCAGAGCTTTGACTTTGTAGATGAAACGAGTTATGAAAATTCTATTGAAAATATTATTAACTACTTTAAATTAGGATTATAAATATCAATATAACTTGTTGCATTCGTATTAGAAGCATTACTCCAAATAACCGTTATTCTAAATGACTTAATGTGATCCATGAATTGACCATATTCTAATGTACACTCACTATTGTTTCTTATTTTTAATATGTCGTTATATGTTTCACCTTTGTCATCAGATATTATCCAAGTTGGTTTTTTTCTTGCATTTATTGGCCTTTCGGACTTAATTAATACTGAAGTAATTTTTGAAGGCCAATTACTTTCAAAGTAAATTTCCGATTTCAAAGGTGGTGATAAGATACCTTTCCCAGGTTCTGATTTAATATTTTTTGACATTACTGCTTTAACTGGATGGCTTTCTTTAGATTTAAGTGCATCAAACATCCATATATATAAGCTTGTTCTACCTTTTTCACCACCACCCCCAAACATTTTTTTTAGTTCAATATCAATCCAATCCACATTTTTAAATGGAAGCAATATTTTTTTAAAATCTTCTACACATAGTACTGTATTTGATTTGTTAATTCTAAGATAAACTTCACTATATAAATCAATAAGAACTTTGAAGTGTGTTGAACTTTGTAGTAAAGATTTATTTCTAGCTGTATTTGGCCATCTTTCTTTCCCATCTTTCCAGTTTCCATGATTTACCGTTTCAATAAAAGCCGTAAAGTATGAATTTACTTCATTAAAAATATCAATACCTCTGTTCTCATTCCAAACAACAATATTCGAATAAGGTCCTCCAGATAAAAACCAAGCTCTAGCATAATTAACCCATTGGTCAGCTTTTACATAATAATCAACTGAATCATTTTGCTCTAATATTTTGACTTTATTTCTCAATATTGAATCCTCATTAGAGGCTAATCGAGAAATCAATTCATAACTCAAGTGATTTGCCCTAGAATCGATTTGATTATCTGGATTAGATATCCAACTTGTAAAATCTCTTTTTGTATTTGGAGAAGGAATTTGAAATCTATGTTGCATAAATAGCTTATGCAAAGGTTTTAAAGATTCTTGCAATGTGTTAATTTCTGAAAATACTTTTGCAGCATTATGAAGCCCGAATTCAGATGGAAGTATAATAATTGGTATTTCTAAATTTGATCCTATTTCGCTTTTTGATAATCCTCTAACTCTGTGCTGTCCATCAATTAACCAAACAGGTCTTAAATCAATATATTTACTATCTAAATTATTGTAAGTTTCTAAATTATAATCAATGAATTCATGGTCGGAATAATAATTTTCTTTGCTATTAAATTTTAAAAAATTTTCAAATTCTATTTCTATTTTATCATCATAGATTTTTGCAGTACTTTTTTCATTTAGGTAAAGAATTGGGGCATTCGCAATTATGTTAGTATCAAATTCAGCAAATTCTGTTATACTTTGGATTCTTTTTGGAATTGGTCTTCTTTGCCATTCATCTTCTCCCCTTTTTTTATCTAAAACTCTAAGACCAGCCTCGATTGAAGACATTTCTTTTGGTAAAGCAGGGACAGACGAAACTTGTTCTATTTGATCAACTTTTGCACTAGAAATATAAAAAATATTACCTTTCTGATTAATCTTTTTTAAATTCCAGACTATCTTAGGTGGAATTGATTTATATAAATGTACTTTTTGGTCACTATTTTCTGGAACAAAAACCTTATAAATTGATTCTTTAGTATATCCAAAGTCAAATTCTTGCTTTTTTTCAATTCTCCAAATTGCCCAGCTTATTGGTTCTGGTTCTCTTTGATTAGCAAAAGTATCATCATTCAAAAAAATTAATCTTTGCCAAATATTTTCAATTGCACCGTAATCTATGAACTCAAACCCTGATTCGTCATTCAAGTTAGATAAAAGTTCTTTTATCAAAATTCTTGTTTCTTCAATTTCTTCAGTAATCAATTCGGGATTGTCATTTTTGTGAATTACTTCTTCTTCTTTCTTTAAAAATAATAGCATCCAATTTAAGCCTGATACGGCATCTGAGTAATTTTTAAATGTTAGCTTGTTTCTCATATTTAATTTATGTCCACAATTTATTAAATAATAATTATATATAATTCAATAAATTTTTCTACCTTCGCCCTATCATCAAGAACCCTTAACTGGGTACCAACCGAGAGCAACACTCCGCGGTGGTAATACGATGAGGACTTACAGTCACAATAAAATGTAATCCCAATCTAGTTCTTGGTGTGATTTAATAACCTTAAAATCATACCAGTATGCAAATCGCTTACACTTCCAAAAACGGTCGTCAATTACCTGAGTCTATGGGCTATGGCTTTATTGACAAGCAAAGTATTGTTGAAACAGACAATCAACTAACAGCAAACTACATTTCTCAAATTTCCCAAAAGCTAGTACATACTGTTACTTGGGATGAAGGAGGCTGCGAGTTAGAAACCTTTAATTCAAATGGTACACGAAGCAGGCTCACTTTTAGCAGATCTCTCGAAAAAGCCCTTTTATTTGATGCCACCTGTTGGGATTTAGGTAAAGACCCTTTATACCTAGAGGCTTCAAATGCCATTACCTCATTAGGAAACATTTTAGTAATGTATCCGGGTAAAACGGAACTCAATTACTATCCAGCGGGTAAACTCATGCTATTTATTTTACCAGTTAAAAAATTAGATGATGCTTATTTGAGTTTTAAGCAGGGTCTGATAGATAATAAGTTAGCAGGGTTATTTCAGGAGCAAAAAGGTCATTACATAGAGTTTAAAAAGGAGCTTACCATACAAAACCTATATCTCGTTTCATTTATTGTTTCTATGGCGCAAATACATGCTGCTGCTAAGTATTTTGCTGCTGCTGGCATTATTGGGCCTGATAAGCCAGACCGCCTTATTATTGATGATTGTGATAGTATGAGAACAAAGCACATGCGCGTATTTACTACTAATGAGGGGGATGGTTATTACGCACTGCTGTTTCAAGAGTTGACGCGGCAAAATTATAATGACGTTATGGAGTCGTTTTTAAAATTTTTAAGCTCTTGCAAATTTCAATAGTAACTCAAATTTGCCTTTATCTGCTTTCCTTATAGCTATAAGATATTTTTTACGCGAATCATTTTCATCAGCTAGGCTTTTACTACCCCATGCGAAAACAGGTAGCTGATAGATTTTTTCAATGATAATATCAGCTATCATACGACTATGACGTCCGTTTCCATTTGGGAAGCAATGTATACTAACCAATCTGTGTTTGAATCTTAAAGCAAATTCATCTGGTTCATAAACATTATTTTCAAGCCAATACGAAGCATCATCAATTAATGATCTTAATGCAACGGGTATTTCTAATTTGTCGACACCAATATTCTTATTTGTTTTTCGGTATTCGCCAGCCCATCTCCATACGTTCTTATACATTCTTTTATGTAGCTCCTGTATAAAAGAAGCAGATAAGATTTGTTCCGATTTAAATTTTCTTGTTAAACTCCATTGAATAGCATCTTCAATGTTCTGTTGTTCAAATTCATCCAATTCGCCTCTTGTAGCAATAGACTTAATTAATAGACCTTCTTTTTCGTCTTCATCAAGTGGAGTTTGGCCATCATTGTATATTAAATCTAGTCCCATAAAATTTTTGGGGTATTGTTAATAATTTCTGACGCTCTTTCCTTTATTGCTTTTTCAATACGCTCTTTTGAATTTGCTTGATCTTCTAATTTCATCGTATTGGAAGTTCGTTCTACAATTTTTTTGGCCATTTCTATAGCACGCGTTTCTATCATTTGTTCTAAATCACCTTCGTTAGGTACAAAACCATAAACAAGTTTCATGTCAATGGCCTTTGCAATTTCTTGCAGCGACTTAATAGTGATAGCTCCTTCCTTTTCACGCTTTTCAATATCCATAACCCCTTGCTTGGTAATAGATAGTTTTTTGCCTAATTGTTCCATAGTCATACCAATGCCATTACGAATTGCTTTTATCCATCCAATAGGTGGTACAATTACATGCTGTAAACCAGTTAATTGCTCTATTTTTTCATTCAGTTGTTGAAACTGAAGTTTATTATTTCTCATAAAGTAAAGCTTTAACTTGACTATTAGTACATAAAAGTAAAGCTATTACTTTACATAAACAAATAATTTGTAAAGTTATTACTTTACTTTATTAGAAAGGGATACTATAAATAGTACTGAGATGATTAAAAACACCATTACAGTTGCTAATGGCAATGGCTCACTAAATGTTCCACTGCTGTTGTGCCATCTTGGTGACCAGAAAAATATTACTAGTGACAATACCATCATTAATGTGCCTGCTAATTGAAGGGCAGATTTGTAAATTACCAGACTTGCAAGGCAGAGTGTAATGCCTAAAAGACCTGTAATAGCAAAAGCTATACCCTCCTGAGCTGCATGATACAAGAAAAAAATATACGGACCTCCAAAATATGATCCGCTAATTAGAATGATACAAAAGCTAAAAATTTGGGTGATGGGATGGGTAAAAATATTGCTCCACTTCATACAGAGATTTTTCTTATTTCAATGTAAGAGTATCTCTTTCGAAAAATATGTTAGATTAAAATTTGCGTATAAATACATGCAATTAATACATCTACAATGAAAACCAAGCTATTCCTTAGTTTAATTGTAAATTTGATCTTACAATGAAAACGTTACAATACAATTCTAAACAAGACCTTTTACATGCTTTCTCTGAAAACAGAGACAGGATCAAATCATTTGGGGTAAATAGTTTAGGAATTTTTGGATCATTTTCAAAAGACACTGTTAATGATACTAGCGATGTTGATTTGTTAGTTGAATTTATTCCTGAAAAAAAGAGCTTTGATAATTTTATGGAGTTGTCTTTTTTCTTGGAAGGTTTATTGGGTAGAAAAGTAGAGCTTGTTACCCCTCAGTCATTAAGTAAGCACATTGGACCTCATATTTTAAATGAGGTCGTAAATGTTAGCCTCTCATAAAGCTTTAACTTGACTATTTCTGTTAAATAAAATAGAAATCAATCTTTCAGGACGCAACCACACAAACGCATAAAACAATACATAATACGTTAGGTGGAATCCCGCAAAGCAAATGGTAATGCGGTAATCATAATCACTCATGTCATAATGAAATACGATGGGCATTAGTAAACTTATTCCAATAGATATGGGTCTTAATTTGTGCTTAAATGCAAAACTTATAAATGCAAATAGGTAATAATAAAGAGTTAGGGTGATAAAATAAAATATAACCCACATGCCTAGTTTAAACCCAGAATCGCCTTTTAGGTATTCTTCTCCCCAGTAATATTTACACGAATAGATAATAGCAGTATCAGCTATTGCATAAACGGCAATTGGTAATACTATGCCGTATATAACGGTGTTCAATAAACAGGTTAATAAAGGTTTCAATACCTAGTTTTTAATATTAAATACGCGGCTTAATGCAGGAAATAGTAAGGGGAGTTTTTTTGGGTGGGAGTGAGGCTTTTGAAAAAGGTATAGCGCCTTTCGTGCCTTGTAGGAGAGGATAAATAAGTAGAGGGTATGTAGCGGCCAAATCAGGCAAAATACTAGTACGTTAATCTCGTTATACGTAAGCCCAGTAAGGTTTCCCAAAATAGACATGATGTCTACACAAATGTAAAATAGTTCATCCCACATGGTTTTATTTTTTGATTGAACCGAAATTAATATGACAAAGCATTTTAATTTGTTATCAAAACCTAAAACCACAATACATTAACATAAGAATCTGTTAACGGAAAATTATTTAATCATCATCGTCATCCATGTCAAATTTATATTCTTCGCCTAAGTCTATATCTGGCCCGTTGTTGATATAGTCTTCTTCTATTTGCGAATCGTCATGAATATCTAAGTAAGATAATGAGTTGATATGGTATAGATACCAGTTGTATTTTTTGCAGAGCGCTTTAATTTCTATAAAAGGGTAATCGGTTAAATGAACACTAACATGTACTCCATTGTATAAGTTGCCGTCATCTTCTACAAATAAAGTCATGGTTAAAACGCCATTTGGGGTTACAATGTCTACAACGTTATCGTTTAAGCCATGCCAATTGATTTTAGCATATTCTTTGTGGATAATGTCTTTAAACGCTTGACCACTCATAAATAGTGGGTAGATTTCATTACTAGGTGTCACTTCATCTTCGCCATCTATTTCATCGTAATGGATATATTCTTTATGAATAGTAAAGCAGGGCCTAATAGGTCTAATTGTTTTTTGTTCTTGTGCTGTTGCTGCCATATGATGCGGTTACCTTGTCAAATTACTAGTTTTTCTTCCTTCTATATTTACCCCTCGTTTGATTGCTAATTGCGGAGGCTTCGTTTATTTAATTGTAACGGAATATGCACATTAAATGTATTTTCTTCAGGTTTCACCTGCTTGGTTTTTTCGTTATAGGGACTTTTTACCGCAGCTGCAGCAAACAATGCTTGCATATTTCCTTTTTTGTCAAATAATAAACAAGGTCTTTCTAAATTAGAGAGTTTTACCTCCGAACCGTTACTAAAACTAAGCTTACGCGGTGAAACCATGTATGAGTTGGCCATTGTCCAATCTTTACCAGTGCTAGAGGTAAGTAAAATAAGAGAACCAAATTCTGTGTCAGGTTTTCCTTTGGAAGAAAAATATTTTGCGATCGCATAAAACCGCTTTCGTTTTTTGTCATACCATAAGTACGGATCTTCCGATGCCATATCTGCGCTGGAACTAACCTCGCTATAAAAACTAAAAGGACCTTCTGGAGTATCGGACACGGCCATCCAAAAAGTCATATGCCCTAAATCGGGCTTTCTTGATTTATACATCATGTAAAACCGGCCATCTGGTCCTTTGCAAACAGAAGGATTAACAGTAACCTCATAGGTTCTTATGCTATCAGGCATAATAAGGTGTTCTGGCTTTTGAAAAAAACTACTATTTAAAAATCCTTTTATGGTAGGTGAAGAAGCCATTCCAATGCGCTGCGTACAATTGTATTTATACCAGTGTAACTGATCTCTACCTAAGTTTTTAGTAAAGTGCATGTTGTCATTAAAGCTATTGCTTATAAAGTATAAATAATATTGACCATTGAAATAATTGACTTGAGGATTGTGAAAAGTATACCTATCCCATCTTTGCTCATTAAAATTTCCTTTCAGTATTGTTTTGACATGTTTGTAGGGTCCAGTAGGTTTATCTGAAACTGCGATAGCTATTTCAGAATATTTTTGCCATCCTTTAAATCCATCAAATATGTGATTGAGGCTATCGTCATCCTTTGCTCTTGTTCCATGGGGCCATCGTGCATAAAATAGATAATACTTACCGTCTTCGCCAACAATACTACTCCCACACCAGATATAATAACCAGGATCTATGAAAATATTAGATGAATCAATAGGGCTTATAAGGCTATTGATATTTAAATGATCTGTACTCTTTTTTTGTGCTTGTGTATCATTAAACATCAAAAGTATCAATGCAAATACGGCGAAACGAACTGTTGTCATAGAAGTGCTTTTAAAAGTAATCTTATGCATTAGTACTACTGACTCAATTTTAATTAATTATTTGATTTTGTATTGGTGTCGATTTCCCAATCATCAGTTCTAAAGAGATTAATTGGTAGACCATCTTTGCTAAATAGATTTGGGATAGCAGTATTGTTAAACGCATATCTTACAGCCACAGGCGTCTTTATTTTTTCATTAAAAACGATTACTGTATCATCTTTAATTATTGCTTGTGCAGGGTAAAACACTTTATCTGGACCTGCAATCTCAAAACATGTAATTTCCTTTCCTTTCACAATAATACCATTACTTGTATTTGTAAATTGAATTTTAATTTTGTCGTCTTCAATTATGTGTGAAAGATAGATTGGACTTTCGCAATTAATATTTTTAATACCATATGTTTTGTTTAGTGCTAAATTAGAAAGTCGTAAAGCAACTTCTTTTTTCAGGATAGGATGAATATTGTTTGTGTCAGGCGTTAAATCAGTTATGACAACCATGCCAGTATTATTATAAAGGGAAGATTTGGTTTGGCTTTCCCTAAGAAGTGCGCCAACATAATTATATTCATACTTAAAGGGTGCGATTTGAACAAAATAAAATGGGAAGTTGATTTTCCATTCTTTACGCCATGATTCTATCATTCCCGTAAATAATTTTTCGTATGAGTAGTAATTAATGGTATTACTTTCTCCTTGATACCATATAACACCTGCAATAGAAAAATTTGTAATTGGATAAATCATAGCATTAAATGCTAGTTCGGATTTATGCGGCCACCACTCAGTTGGTTTTAAAGATGCTGCACCCTTTTTTATAGCTTGATTACTATTAATAACATATTCTGGAGTCCAAGTTTCAGCTGGGGTGCCGCCCCAATTTGAATTAATTAATCCAATTGGAGCGTTTAATCTTTCATGTAAATTTTTCCCAAAAAAATAGCCTATTGCACTAAAATGGATCATTTCTTCTGGAGAGCAAACCATCCATTTTCCATCTAAGTCATCTTGTCTAGATGCGGATGTTGATTTTGAAACATAAAAAAAACGCAACTTATTATTTGTTGCATTTGGGGCTTCGATTTTGCTTTGTTGTAGCCCTTGATCACCAGACCATTCCATATTGCTTTGCCCACCACACAGCCAAACTTCCCCGATTAAAACATCTTCTAAGTGTATCGTATTTTCTCCTTGAATGGTGATGGTATGTGGGCCACCCGCTTTAGGTGTTTTAATATTGGTCATCCAGGTAGCGTCCCTGCTTCCAATAATTTTATAGGTTATTGTATCCCAGCTAACTTTAATTGAAATTTTTTCGGCTGGTGCTGACCATCCCCATAATTTAATATTCGAATTTTGTTGTAAGACCATGTGTGAGCCAATAATATTAGGTAATCTCACATTTGCTTTACATACAACAAATTGAATGCAGCTAATTAAAACAAGTAATTTATTTTTCATTTTCTATTTTTAATAAAATATCTTTCATTGTAATAATGACACAAAATTTTAGATCATTACCATTTCAATAAAAAACCAACAGGAACATCCAACCTGCTTTTCCAAGACTTTTCGGAATGATCCTGTCCGGGCCAAAGCGGCTTATCCACTGGCTGTTGCTATATTTCTTTTGTTTCATGATTGCATCAACTTGTACTTGTAATGAGGCATACATAGAATCTAGTGTTTCAGTGCCATGATCATAATAAATTTTATGTTGCTTAGGTGATGGCAAATGCTGTTTTAAGTAAGAAAAAAATACAGCAGGTACTGGATTGTTTTCCATAGATAATAGCCCCGGCCAATGCGTAGATAGGCAAGCTGCCCCGCCAAAAACGGTTGGATATTCACATATGGCGTAGAGTGAAATTAAACCACCCATGCTACTGCCTGCTACAAATGTATTTGAGGGGTCTGGTAATGTGCTGTACGTTTTATCGACAAAAGGTTTTAACTCCTCCACCAAAAATTTGAGATAATTATCTGAAGAAATGGCGAGTCCCGAAAAAATGGATTGTCCACCACTCCGGTAGGCATCGTAAACTAGTTTTTGATTTTCTTTGGATAAAGCTTCAAAAGGTTTTTGAGGAAAATATTCGGCATGTCTACTTTTTCCGCCATTCCAGACACCTACCACAATACATTCCCTAATTTTTTGTTGCTGCGTTAGTTTAGTTACTGTTTCATCAACACCCCACTCTTGTTTATTCCATGTTATACTACTATCAAAAAGCATTTGCCCATCATGCATATATAATACTGCATATTTTTTAGAAGGTGTATAGTTGACTGGGAGCCAAACATCTACATTTCTTGCAGGGACATATTTAGAGCTAAAATTTTCAACTCGAACAATGCGACCACTGCTTGGTGTAGGCAGCTGCGCAAAAACATTGAACTGATTTATAAACAAGAATAGGCAAAGTAGAATGGAAATCTGTTTCATTTTAAAATTATGATTAACGAATTATTTTTATTTTTCAATCACCCAACTTCCTTCTTCAATTTCTGCTGCCAATTCTCCTTCGTCCCATCCGCAATAGCCAATAAAAAGTTGAATTTCTAGTTCATGAACGCCATTGTTGTTAATGGCCTTAATGACATCCTTCATATTTCCCCCTAAATAAAAACCAGTGTGCATTTGTTCTCCTCCTGTAATAAGGTCGGGGCGTTTATGAAGCACAAAGAGGTGATCTTTATCTACGGGGCCGCCATCCATTAGTGGATATGGTTTACTATAGTTGAATTCTATGAGTTCATGCAACGACTTATGTAAAGGCTTGTTGGTTACAAACCCTGTAGTTCCTTCGTTGTCGTGTTTAACAATCAAAATAGTAGTATCCTCAAAGATGCTGGCAATTAATGCATCAGTGCTTTTGATGATTAATCCGGCTTTTAAATCGCTCATAAGTTTGTTATTGGTCTTCAATTTATGCTCTTTTGCCCTTACCGCAATATAACTATTTGTTCATGCATCTATTGGCGATTTATTATTAAATTACCCAAAAATTGTAAAAATGGAAAGAAGAAAATTCATTCGAAATCTAACCATCGGTACTTCAGTTGCAGCCTTGCCTATTGGCGTATCTGCAAAAAATACTATAAGTAATCCTACTAAAAAAGTAAGATTTGGTATCATCACGGATGTACATAATGATGTGATGCATGATGGAGAGTATAGGCTTCGTTCTTTTTTAAATGCAGCAAAAAATAAAGACCTTGATTTTATTATCCAGCTTGGCGATTTTTGTCAACCAAAAGAAGCCAACAAGGAGTTTTTTGATTTATTTAATAATTACCCAGGTATCAAATATCATGTTATTGGTAACCATGATTTTGATGCTGTTAATGTGCCCGACAAATTATCTGTAGTCAAAAACTTTTATGGGCTTACTAGTACCTACTATTCTTTTGATGCTGCAAATTTTCATTTTATTGTTTTAGACGGAAATGAAAAAGATCCAGATTTTAAACAAGGTTACCCTCGTTATATTGGTGAAAAGCAACAAGAGTGGTTAAAAGATGACTTGCAAAAAACTTCCCTTCCTGTAGTGGTTTTTGTTCATCAGCCATTAGGTGATGATGAGGCTGGAATCATTAACCGCTCACAAATAAGAGACATTTTTGAAGCAGCAAACAAGCGTGCTGGTTTTAAAAAAATAATTGCATGTATCAATGGCCATACGCACATAGATCATAATCAAGAAATTAATGGCATCCATTATATACAAATCAACAGTTCATCCTATAAATGGCTTGGAGATAAGTATATTACAACAGGTAGATACAGCAAGAAGTTTGATAATTTTTATCCTGACATTAGGTACACGGCACCCTATAAAGATTCTATTTATGCTTTTGCAGAAATAACGGATAAGGTGATTACAATAAATGGAAAGCTTTCTGAATTTGTTGGGCCTCATCCAAAAGACATGGGATATAATGCATATGACGCAAGCTTTACAAAATCAGATATTACGGATAAAAAATTGAGGTATTAAAAATATGCTGCGTTTAAGAACGGCTTAGCCACTATCATAAAACATTGGCATCCAATATTTTATGTAATTTTTTCATATAGGAGGTCTATCAGTCATCAAGATGCAATTGTATAATCCTTGTAGTTAATAAATTAATACTATGTGCGTTTTAAAAAGCCTTATTTTTAAAAGATAAGACTCTTGAACATATTAAAGCAAAATCATATAATGAAGAATCTATTTTTGAGGATCGTTTTCGCATCTAATCTGTTATTGTTCATTAATTTTTTGGCTCAGGCCCAAAATAACAAAATTGAAACCGGCAACTTTTTTGTTACCAATTATAGTAGGTCATATTTGAACTCAATTACAGGTAACTGGTCAATATTGCAGGACCCAGATGGGGTTATTTATATCGGTAATACTTTTGATGGGATTTTAGTATATGATGGTCAAAAAATAAGACGGGTATTGAATAACGAGGGTTTGCCTAAAATGGGCTTAACAAGATCTTTAATTATGGATTCAAAAAATACCATTTATACCGTACTTGGTGGGGAATTTGGTTATTTAGAAAAAAATAAATTTGGCGAAAGTGTTTTTTATTCACTCTCCGATAAATTGTCCAAAAAAGATCAGGTAAATTCTACACTATGGTCTGCTGGGGTAATTAATGATACGGTAATTTTTCAATCCGAAAAATCGGTGTATTTATATAAATACAAAAAACTTTTAAAGGTTCAGCATTTTAATTCCATATTACATACAGCTAAGATTAATAAAGGGGGCGCATTTTTAAGAATTTGGGACGAAGGCTTATTTAAATTGACAGATGGTGAATTTAAACTAATTCCTTCAACCAAAGAAGTGTATGCACAAAATAGAATTGATGAACAATATTATCTGAGCAATGGAGACAATTTATTGCTTTCAAGAACCAATGGAATTTTTTATTTGAAAAAAGATGGTTCACTTGTTAAGGCAAAGTCTGATGTGCTTGACAAATTACTAATAACCAAAGAATCATACACGGGTGGTAAAACTTTAAGAAACGGGATCATTCCTGTTTCTACATCAAAAGGAGGTTTGTTGTTTATAGACGAAAAATTGCAGGTAAAGTCTATACTTAATTCATCAAACGGGCTTGATTTCGATAATATTACTTCTACTATGCAAGACCGTGCTGGGGATGTTTGGGGTAGTAGTGATAATATCTTCAGAGTTAGTTTTGATACCAGCTTAACTTATTTTTCTACTATCAATAATTTGCACGGTTTTGTGACTGCAATTGAAAGGATAGATGGCAAATTATATGTAAGGACATACAAAGATTTATATGATTTTGTCCCTAAAACAAATATAAATGAACAATCAACTTTTGAAAAAAATAATATTAACGAGTTAGGTAGTGATATTTTACAATTCGATGATCAGATTATTACTACTAATAATTTTACCATCAAGTCAACAAAAAACAGGATAACAAAAGTTGTAAGTCCAATTTATAGAACAAATGGCACCATTCGATCCAAATTAAACCCAAGCATTATATTTTCATCCAATTCAGCAGTAGGATTATTGGCGCATCAGTATAAAAATGGAAATTGGAAACAAATTACATTAACCAATAAGGACACGGTTAAATGTAATAATTTAGTAGAAGAAGTTCCAGGTGTTATTTTATTAGAAACAAGAAAAGGTGTTTACAAGTATACCTATAATAAGGAGGGGCAAGGAAACTATTCAAAATTAGAATTGGACACTGCTTTTAGTACTTTAAAAAGAGTAAGTGTAAAAACATTTAATGGTAACATTAATTTATTTATAGATTCAACCAATCATTTTTACAGAGCAGACCTAGTTAAAAATAAACTTGTTTATACAGGCTTTACCATTGATAGTTTTGTAAATAATGCATATTGGTTTTATACCTATAATAAAGATTCTAAAAACGGATGGATGGTTACCAAAAATGGACTTTATAAAACATCTTTCGATTTCAAGAATGGTTTTATATTTAAACAGTATCCTTTTTATAAAGTTAATTTAACTGAGTTAAGTCCTGGATTATTTGCAGAAGGCGCTGGCGATAATGAAGTTTTGTGGTTAGGTTCTCAAGATGATAAATTGTATCGTTATTTTCCTGAATTAGCTATCAAAGAAAAACACCAGAATTATAAAGCGCTCATTAGAGCCATATATGCCAATGGACAAAAAATGCCACTAGATTTAGGTAAGCTTCCATTTAGTAATAATAATTTACTCTTTGAAGTTGCGTATCCTGTTTTTGGGAACGAATCTAAAACCACGTTTAGTTATTGGTTAGAAGGTC
>JACCDU011138236.1_pt1 | contig 24263 bp, 25 predicted proteins | sample 7446081 | NCBI WGS metagenome assembly JACCDU01 (sample SAMN15323447, study PRJNA562643) | freshwater metagenome | isolation source: river surface water | place: USA:Blue River Watershed | collected 2017-08-17
CGGTAATGATGGCATGGATCTAATCAGAAGAATCATCAACAATGCCAAAGATTATTTAAAACCTGAAGGCGCACTCGTCCTTGAAATTGGTAATGAAGCAAAGAATTTCACGGCAGCGTTTCCAGAAATACCAGTGACTTGGCTTGAAGTATCAGCAGGTGATGACCAAGTTTTATTGATTCAGGCTGAAGATTTAGTCTAAATTTCTAGCCGCTTGTATTGCCTGATCAATACGATCAACAGCAATAATTTCTAAACCCGGAATCTTGGTTTTAGGTGCATTAGCCTTAGGCACAATCGCTTGAGTAAATCCTAATTTAGCAGCCTCTTTAAGACGCTCTTGCCCTCTTGGGCAGGGTCTAATCTCACCAGCTAAACCCACCTCTCCAAAGACAATCAGAGTCTTTGGTAATGCTTTATTTTTCAGTGAAGATTGAATAGCCAATAAAACTGCTAAGTCTGCTGCAGGTTCGGTGATCTTCACACCACCTACTGCGTTCAAAAATACATCTTGATCAAAACATGCAATACCTGCATGACGATGTAATACAGCCAATAGCATTGCTAAACGATGCTGCTCCAAACCTAACGCTAGTCGGCGTGGATTAGGCACGTGAGCAGCATCAACAAGCGCCTGTATTTCAACCAACAATGGTCTACTGCCTTCTTGCGTGACAAGCACACATGAGCCAGGGACAATTTGATCATGTTGGGATAAAAAGAGCGCGGATGGATTTGCCACACCTTTGAGACCTTTATCGGTCATGGCAAATACGCCTAATTCATTCACAGCACCAAAACGATTTTTGAAAGCCCTCACCAATCTGAATGATGAATGTGTATCACCCTCGAAATAAAGCACTGTATCTACAATATGCTCAAGCACGCGAGGACCTGCCAAATTACCCTCTTTAGTCACATGACCCACCATGATCATGCAAACGCCGGTTGTCTTTGCTAGGCGCGTTAATTGCGCAGCACATTCTTTTACTTGAGCCACTGATCCCGGTGCTGAAGTTAATGCTTCTGAATAAATAGTTTGAATAGAATCAACTACCACCACCGTTGGTCTGGCAGCTTCAATAGTAGCCAAGAGTTTTTCCAGCTGAATCTCAGCTAAAACCTCTAGATCAGGTGCTTGTATTCCTAAACGCTTTGCCCTTAAAGCAATTTGAGCGCCGGATTCTTCTCCGCTGATATACAACACAGCATCACCACGCGCACTCATCGACGCCAAAGCCTGCAAAAGTAATGTTGACTTACCAATTCCAGGATCACCACCAATTAAGGCAACACCTCCAGTGACAAGACCACCACCGAGCACTCGATCAAACTCATCAACACCAGTACTAATTCTAGGTAAGTCTTCAGCCTCAATAACAGCTAATCGTTGCTTTGGTGCCGCTTTGGCCAGGCTCTGAAAACGATTAGTAGATGGCTTATCTTCCACGGTTTCTTCCATGGAGTTCCAAGCTTCGCAATTAGGGCACTGGCCTTGCCATTTTGCAGACATGCCACCACACGCCTGACAGACATAAACAGACTTGATCTTTGCCATCAGAAAGGTGTGGCCTTCTTATTCTCATTAGCGCGCTTTTCTGAATCAGCACGCTTCTTAGCTAAATCTGCCTCACGCTTGTCACGATCAATCTGTTTTTGCTCAAAAGCTTTGACGTTCTCTGATCTCTTTTCTTCTTTCAAAGGATCATTTCTTTGCTTTAGACGCTCAGCATCTTTTTCATCTTTAAGAATGGCTTTTAGTACACGTTGTCTTTCGTGCATGGGTATTTCTTGCGCACGAATTTCTTTGATTTCTTGGCGATGTTCTAAGCGAGCCTGGTCTAAGCAACGTGTTGTAAAGAATTTGTCGTAACACTCGTGCTGCTTCTTCTCTAGGCGGTATTTAGCCCAATCTTTTTTGAGATTGAGGTTGGCTTGGCGCTGGTCGATATCAGCTAGTTCTGCTTCTTCAGCAGGACCAGCCAAAGCCAACGTTGGTAGGACTATCAATAAGGCAAAGATTGATTTGAAATAGTGCATAGACTCAAGCATAAGCCATTGGCTCATGACTGGTCAAAACTGATCAGATTTCAATCTTTGCGCCTAGCTCAACCACCCGATTGGTGGGGATTTGGAAGAAGTCTGATGGTTTTGCTGAATTTTGTAACATCCAAGCAAATAGACGCTCTCTCCATAAAGCCATACCCGGCAACTTCGATGGCACCACAGTGTCTCTTGCCAAGAAGAATGAGGTTTCCATCAAATCAAACTTAATGTCGTATTGGGCTTCAATTAAAGCCAATACTTTGTTGATGTCCGGAGTTTCTTTAAACCCATGGACTGAGCGAACCAAATAAATTTCACCCCCCATGTCCTTCATGGTGAGACGCTCAGAATCATTCACGTAAGGTACATCCCAAATACTTAACTTTAAGAAAAATACTCGCTGATGAAGAACGCGGTTGTGTTTTAAATTGTGCAACATGGCTACAGGCACATAGTCAATGTGGGCAGTCAAGAAAATGCCTGTTCCTTCAACACGATGTGGCGGATGAGCTAATAACCCTTGCACAAATGGTTCAAGCGGAATGGACTCATTAACAATCCGCTCCCTCAGCAACTTTCTACCTTTGAACCAAGTAATTAGGCAAGTAAAACAGATTAAGCCAATGATCAATGGATACCAACCACCATCTTTTACCTTGATTAAGTTCGCCGTCCAGAATGAAAGGTCTAGTACTAAAAACGACAAAATCAAACCAATAATCATCACTGGATTTAAATGCCACTCACGACGCATCACAATCGCTAGCAAAATAGTCGTAATGAGCATGGTCGTTGTTACTGAAATACCATACGCAGCGGCCAAGTTACCTGACTCTCTAAATTCAATCACAGTAAAAATCACCATGATGAGTAAAGACCAGTTCACAACTGGAATATAAATTTGGCCACGCTCATCATCAGACGTATGCTGAATCCCCATGCGTGGCAAGAAACCCAAAAGAATCGCCTGATTAGCCAAGGAATATGCGCCTGATATAACAGCTTGCGATGCAATCACGGTGGCTGCAGTTGCTAAGCCAACCATTGGCCATAACGCCCACTCAGGAACCATCAAATAAAAAGGATTTTTAATTGCTTCAACATCAGACAAGAGCAAAGCTCCTTGACCAAAATAGTTAAGCAACAAACTAGGCAAAACTAAAAACAACCACGCATAACGAACTGGTTTCTTACCAAAATGGCCCATATCCAAATAGAGGGCCTCAACACCAGTTACGACTAATACCACTGAACCCATCACAATGTATGCCATCAGAGTATGTTCAGAGATGAAATCAATGGCATGTATTGGGTTAATGGCGCCGAATATTTGTGGCGCCTTCACCACGTTATATAAACCAAGCGCTGCTAGAGATAAGAACCACACCAAAGTGATTGGTCCAAAAAATTTTCCCACGGCTGCAGTACCGTATTTTTGAATCACAAATAAAGCAATCAAAATGGTCAGCGTAATAGGAATCACAAATCGTTTAAGTTCAGGCGTCGCAATTTCCAAACCCTCTACTGCCGATAAGACTGAAATAGCTGGAGTAATTACAGACTCGCCATACAACATGCAGGCGCCAAACATGCCTAACATCATCACAGTCAAATAAGAAGCGCTACCTGTAGTTAACGATCTCAATGCCAAAGCCATGAGAGATAAAACACCGCCCTCACCTTTGTTATCTGCACGCATCACAAAAAGTACATACTTAAATGTCACAACCAACAAAATGGCCCAGAACATCATAGAAATGATGCCAAATACTGCCGCTTGACTAAAGGGAATGCCGTGCTCAGGACTAAAACACTCTTTGAGCGCATAAAGAGGACTGGTACCAATATCACCAAAAACAACACCAATTGCAGCCATAACTAAAGCAGCAACACTGCCTTTTTTATGAGCATGCTCATTGATATTTAATTCAACGGGCTTTAACAGCGATGTTTGTGAATATTCCGGATTACTAATAGCCACCGGCTACTCCCTCAATAATGATGTTTTTAATTATATGCCTTGCTTATTGCGTTGCAACATTTAACTAGGCTTTATCCAACCAAACTTCAATTCCTTGGGTATTTAGATCCAAATCAATGGCTAAAAATACCTCAAGTTCCTGCCTAGATATATTGCAACCATTTGTTTTTAAATGGTTTTCATAAATATCAGCCAAACCAGATTTAATTTGTTCATACCGTTTATTACTGTGTCTAAATGAGACAGACATCTCCACCATTTCGTCCAATTGCTTCAAAAACATCGTTTTTAACCTAGGAACGTTATTCACGCGACTAAAGTGCGTTGGGTAAATGCATTCAGGATTCAGTGCGCAGATTCTTTCAACAGACTCTTTGAGTGCCACTGGATCAAACTGTATTGGTGTCGTGGTGGGCATGATGTATGCCCCCTGCTCTGTATCAAATTCTCGATATGAAAGACCAAAGGTGTCCCCAGTAAAAACACCCTGACTATGAGGATCCCAAATAGCAATGTGATGCTTTGCATGACCAGGCGTATCCATACATATCAGCTGACGTTGTCCGAGGGTAATTTGAAATCCTTCCCCAGCTTCAGTTACTCTATTAGCATCGATGGGTAAAAGCTGACCGTAATCTTTTTGTACAGCTTCTTCACCATAAACACCCACTGCACCCGCTCTTAAGGCAGATGGGTCAATCATGTGTCTTGCACCTCGCGGATGAACAATCAACTGAGCATTTGGGCATAAGCGCATTACTTCTCCCGCACCACCAGCATGATCCAAATGAACGTGCGTCAAAATGACATAACGTACTTCATTGGGCGTCAGAGAGAGATCATCTAATGTTTTTAGTAGTCTTGGTGCCGAGTAATTAGTTCCCACATCTACAAATGCTGCCTGCAAGTCACTAACAATTAAATAGCTGGCATCAAAGTTATCGCGACCAAATCCAGTATCAATGCAATAAATACCGTCAGCCACTTCATGTGCAAAAGTTAATTGCTTATTCATGAGAGGATTTTTACATAAGAAAGGCATAACTCGTACAAAATTAGTCGCCTTTCAATCTCGATGATTGCCTGTAGAGGCATTACTGGCAAGGCTCAAAGGAAATAAGCCACCAATTACCTTGCTATTTAGGGTTTTACCTGATATAGTGATGGACTCAGACGCGGGGTGGAGCAGTCTGGCAGCTCGTCGGGCTCATAACCCGAAGGTCACAGGTTCAAATCCTGTCCCCGCAACCAAATTTAGCCTTCTAATTCAATGAGTTAGAAGGCTTTTTAGTTTCTAGAATTTGAAAAAAGTATCAAAGTAAAAAGTTTGATACTTTTTTGTTGATTAAATAGTTGCATTGCTAACTATTTTTAGGTATATTGAATCAATGTTTGAACATTGCCTTTATTTCAATACCACCAGCCTAGCTCGCCAATTAGAGCGGGAATGGACCTTTGCCTTTAAGTCGTTCGGCTTGACCCCTCCTCAGGCTTTTATGCTCCGTGTGATTCTTGATAAACAAGCCATTACCGGAACTAACTTAGCAAAGGCGCTAAATATTTCCAAGGCTACCTGCTCACGAGCCATTGATGGACTTATTAAGCTGGGTTATGTAAATAAGGTACAAGCTGGGGAAGATGGTCGTAGTTATGAAATACACCCCTCATCCAAAGCTGTAAAAATCCGTGACGAAGTAAATCAAGCTAGCGGAGAAGTTACTAAGAAGATAAAAAAGATCATTGGAAGCGATAAATTCGAATCCACTGTACTGAGCCTTAGAGATATTGGTTCATCAATTAAGTAGTATTTTTTTGTGTATATAGTTGTATAGCTAACTAAATGGAGAATGTATGCCGATATTGACCGTAAAAATAAGTGGAAAGAAAACCCACGAACTAACTAATCAGATTGGGAGTCTATTAATGGATCTCACCAATCGAATACTTAAAAAGAAACGAGATGTGACAGCAATTGCGATTGAGTACGTTGATCACGACGCTTGGTTTGTAGGCGGGAAGCTATTAAGTGAAGTGGGAAAGAATAGCTTCTACTTCGACATCAAAATCACTGATGAAACCAACACCAAGGATGAGAAAGCTCAATACATTAAGGAAGCATTTGCTGGCTTTGAGAAGATATTGGGAAATCTTCACGAGGAGAGCTACATCTATGTTCAAGATGTTCGGGCTGCGACCTATGGATACGGCGGAAAGACGCAGGAATATAGGTATCAGAATTGAAATAATCCACCATAGGGTGGATTTTTCTAACAACAGCTCTTCAAGAAATCAATCAAAATATGGATTCCAAGGTAACTCAAAATCCTCAACAAAACCTGAATCTCTTATATGAATTGGTCTTGGATATAGCGTGCTGATGGTTTTCATAAGAACTTCAACCATTTTTTCAGCCTGAACTCTTCTCGCTTTGGTAAAAGCATAAATTTCATCAACTTCAAAATTCTGCTTCTCATTTTGAATATGAATTCTATTTCTCAATTTAGAAAGATTATCTAGAAGATCATACAAACCAACGTCTGTTGTCTGAAGTAGATTGATTTTTTTAAATAATTCAATCTTCTTTTCCATACTCCAAGCTTTACTATCACGCAAAGTATTCAATTGAGTCTCAGTTAATCCATTGATTCCCTCAACGGTAAACCATTGTGATCTTTTAATAAAGTCGTGAATGATTGCCTCACAAATAGCAACTAAAATTATGGTTATTGGCTTTTCTAAATAAATTGATCGGTCTTTAGAGAGGGAATTATGGGCGCTGTACAGTGTCTTAAGAACTTCAAGGTTGTAATGTATATTGTCGCCAATTTTAAAACTGGCTAAAAAGCTCGCTGTTATCTTCCACATTTATCTCTTGGATCTTTATAAATCCAACCTCCTCAAGTTGGAATGATGGTAACTCAAGAAATTGAAGTTCAATATATTTTTTTGCTGAATGAAGACTAGACATAGGCTTGAAGTACTTCATCAGTAGCCCTTTATCACCTGGCCGTCCAGATCTGGTATCTATTAGTGCTCCAATACCATTCTCCTCAACGGTGATGGTTATTTTTTCGTTGCCACAGGTATAAAAGCCTCTATAGCCAACATAGATCTCTACCTTTTTTGTGTATGGGGAAAGAATCATATTTACCTCTAGACAAAAGTTGAGACTGTTGAGTGCGACATATAAATTCCATATTCATTACCAAGCCATTTTGAAATTCTCCTAAGGCTCATCCCTCTTCGTTTCATATCTTTCATTAATTTAATAATTTCTTGTTCTTTTGGATTCTTCTCCAGCTTTTCATCAACGACCCTGTAACCGAAGCGTGTAAAGCCTCCAAGGAATTTCCCTTCTGCTTTTTGAACTTGTTTAACTTCACGAATTCGCGTTGCTATACGTTCTCGCTCAAAGGTTGCAAATGCACTTAGGATCGTAAAAATTACAGAACCAATTCCATCATTCGTGACGTCACCACCAAGATCAATGAAATGAACAGAAACACCCCGCTCCTTTAATTCGTGGAGTGTATTTAAAGCATTTCGAGTGTTTCTAAAGGCTCTATCGAGTTTTGAAAAAATCAGAACATCGCCCGCTACAAGCTGGTTAAAAACCTCAGAGCCCTTTGGACGCTTTTCAAACTCCAAACTTCCACTAACGCCCTTTTCGGTTATGAAATTCTCTGGTGGAATCTCAAAACCCTTCAAAATGGAATAAGACTGAATCTGCTTTAGTTGGGTGTCTAGACTTTCACCCTCGTTCGCTTGCTGAAGAGTCGAAACTCGAATGTAACCAAAAATTCCCATAAAATCTCCTAACTGTATGATTTATATGGTAATTTTGTTCTTAATATGAATTTAAGGCAAGCAAATCAACAACTTAGGTTTCATTTAGTAAAGACCGTTAATTGGCGATCTTTACTGTCGTTCGACTCGCTACAGCGAACCTTACTGAATTAATAATTTTTTTATTTAAATTTTCATAAAGAGTTGAATCACTTACACTCATATATGTCAAAAATTAAAGACGAAATACCCATATCACGTCATTTGAAAATTAAGGATTAGCACGTATGAGTTTGATTGAAAAGTTACCCAAAATCATTGAGCAGGGTAAAAAAACAGCAGAGCAAATCCTTGAATCATTGGAAAGTAAAAATCGAATTTCACTTCAAACACGTGAATTTGTTATTCCTTCACGTGAGGTTGCTGTTCGAGATCTATTTTCAGGCGCGTACTCTGAAAATGTTCCAAAAAATAGATTGATTTATGGTGACAATCTTTTAGTTATTGCTGCATTGCTGTGCGGCGATGAATCGAGTGGAAGTTTCAGGGGAAAACTCGACCTGATATACATAGACCCACCGTTTGACTCAAAAGCAGACTACAGAAATAAAATAAAGCTTCCCAATACATCAATCGAACAGCGCCCCACTGTTATTGAGCAATATGCCTATAGTGATACTTGGGCTGATGGTACCCAATCGTATCTTCTTAGCTTAGTTCCTCGTTTGATTCTTATGAGAGAGCTATTAAGTGACTCTGGTAGCTTGTATCTACATATAGATCCAAACATTGGGCATTACGTAAAAGTGGTTTTAGATGAAATTTTTGGGAGAGAATGTTTTTTAAATGAAATAGTTTGGCACTATGACAAATTTGCTGGTAAGACAGTTGGGTTTCCATCCAATCACGACACAATTTTCATTTATCAAAAAAATTCTAAAAACTCCTACTTTAAAAAAATTCGTATTCAAAAAGATAAAGTCAAAAAACAAACAGCTCGCGTATGGGATCCTGTTCAAAAGAAAGCTGTTCAAGCTAAAGATGCCGATGGAAATTTAGTTTATTACGATCAAACAGATAAAGCTGTTGATGACACTTGGCTAGATATACCTTTGATAAATCCAATGGCAAAGGAACGACTTGGATACGATACGCAGAAGCCTGAGAAGCTTCTTGAGCGAATCATCGAAGTAAGCTGTCCCGAAAATGGAATTGTTGCTGACTTTTATGGAGGATCTGGTACTACCGCCGCTACGGCAGAAAAAATGGGGAGAAACTGGATAGTAAGCGACTTAGGTAAACCTGCTTGTATGGTGATGAGAAAAAGGCTAGTCGATATTAACTCTTCACCTTTTATCTACCAAGCAATCGGCGACTACCAAGTAGAAGCAGTTCGCAACACATTAGGGAAACGTTTTGGAATGGGAGAGCTTGCCCGCATTGTTGTCGAACTTTTTGGAGCTCTACCATTACCACAAGATAGTAATCCGAATAAGGACAGGGGCTACATAGGCAAGACTCTTGTGGTCTGTGACTCGCCGAATAAGATTACAGGTTTGCCAACTCTTAAAAAAGCTCAAGCTCTAAGAGATCAATTAATGGGTGGTTGGGATAAAGTTGTCGTGCTTGGATGGAACTTTGCTTCGGATATTGGGCATTCCGTCACTCAGTTAGCAGATAGCAGATTAGAAGTGTTAGTTATTCCACCTGACTTGATGGATCGTCTTCGCAAGAAAGGATCATTTGAGAAATTGAAGGACAGTATTCGTTTCTCAAGCCTTCAATATTTGACGGTCAAAGAACCAAAAGTAAATAAGGGCTCACAGGACACTATTGAAATTGAATTGGAGAATTATGTTCTTTTATCACCGGAAGCAATTAACTTAGATGAGGCAAATCGCAAAGCTTTACAAAAGGTGATGAATAACGACCCACTCTCTTTAATTGAATATTGGGCTGTGGACACAAATTACGATGGTGAACTTTTCAGATCAACTTGGCAGGATTACAGAGGCAATACAGATAAAGACAACGACGACTTACACGTTGTTAGAAAAACTACGCTAGTAGTAGACAGCATCAATACGACACGAAAAATCTGTGTACGTGCAGTTGATGTATTTGGCTTTGAATCAGAAGTGATACTGGAGGTCTGATATGAAGCGTGATAATTTGCCACTTTCCGATGCATTGACACTTAAAGTTAATGAACTTTGTATCGGGCTGGAAACTGGTGTAGCTGATTTGTATGAAATGGTAACGGAGCCTACTGCGAATCTACTTCGTTATTGGTTTTTACAAGACTTTATTGACCTACGTGGTGGATTAAATTTTCATATTGGACAAAAGCAGGCGATTTTAAACACTATCTTCGCACACGAAGTAATGGGTGTTACATCGCTTAAGCAGTTCTATACAGAGTTAGCACCAGAGGCACTTACTAAGGACAACTTACTTACCCATATCAGTAAGGAGAAATACCAACATCCAAAGTACTGCTTAAAGATGGCAACTGGTACAGGTAAGACCTGGGTTCTTCAGGCATTGCTGATATGGCAGTTGATAAACAAAATAGAAAATCCAACGGATCGTCGTTTTACAAAAAACTTCCTTATCGTCGCACCTGGTCTCATTGTCTATGATCGCCTACTTGATGCATTAAAAGGAAAAGTTAAAGATGGTTTGCGAGATTTTGATACATCTGACATAAAGACATATAGCGAACTTTTCATACCAGAAGAGTATAGAAATGCTGTTTATAGCTTTGTGACAAATAATACGTGCGAGAAACAGGAGATTGGTCGCAAGTCTACGGGTAATGGTTTGATTGCTGTTACCAATTGGAACGCATTGATCACCGACGGCGAAGAGGGGGAAATTGAAGTCGATACATTTGGGGCTGATATTAATCCAGTAGAGGTTGTAAAAGATCTGCTCCCTATAGTCCCAAATACAACAGCAGGTAACAGCTTAGAGGTACTGGATGCTCGTGCGAACAAAGGCGGAATTCTTCAGTATTTAATGAGCTTGCCTGACCTAATGAACTTTAATGATGAGGCTCATCATATACACGAAGTTCGAAAAGATGGTGAGCTTACTGAAGTTGAGTGGCAAAAGAGCTTGATTGCTATTGCTGCGACAAAAGGCGATAAATTTATTCAGGTTGATTTTTCTGCGACTCCATACAATCAAATTGGCACTGGTGAGAAAGCAAAAAAAGCATTCTTTCCTCACATCATCACCAACTTTGATCTGCCAGACGCAATTAAGAGTTGTCTTGTTAAAAGCATCGCACTGGATGTTCGAAGAGAAGTTAACGATTTAGAAGAACTAGAATTTAAAGCGGAACGTGACGATGAAGGTAATGTTCAGCTAAGCGAAGGTCAGCGTAAGATGCTTCGAGCTGGACTTACAAAGCTACATCGACTAGAGGAGGCATTCAAAGAGGTCGATGAGTCACGTAAGCCAAAGATGCTGGTTGTTTGTGAAGACACAAAGGTCACTAAGGTTGTTGTTGATTTTCTTGTCGAAGAAGGGCTGGATACTGATGACGTATTAGGGATAGATAGCGGCAAAAAGGAAGAACTTGGCGAAAAAGAGTGGAAAGAAGTTAAAGAGCGTCTATTTAATGTAGATAAGCATCAGAAGCCACGTGTCATTGTTAGCGTTTTGATGTTGAGGGAAGGTTTTGACGTAAACAATATCTGCGTCATCGTTCCACTTCGTAGTTCACAAGCAAATATCCTGCTGGAGCAGATAGTTGGACGAGGCTTACGTTTAATGTGGCGCGGCGAGGAAGTTTACGCTGAGATGCGTCGTCAAAACAGAGAGCTTTTCGATAAGGGGCAAGAGCCAAAGAATCTAATCGATGTGCTAAGTATTGTTGAGCATCCTCGCTACAGAGATTGGTATAAGCAAATGCTTGGCAATCTTGTTGGTGAGGTGACGGATGATTCTATATCTACTGCTAGTGGCGACCTTATTAATGTAGGACTCATAGAAGACTATGAGACATATGACTTTGCGATTCCAGTCATTCTGCGTGATGCCGAGGAGCTAATTGAAGAGCAGGTAATCCAGCCACAAGATCTACAACCATACTCACAAATGAGTATTGATGAGTTGAAAAAAATTGTTGGAAAAGGCGATAACTGGGTTAGTACGGAACTACAGAGTGAGACAATGTTCGGCAACTACAAGGTCAGCGGCTCCGTGCTGAATGTAGAAGGCTATAACGACTATCTCTCTCGCGTCACACACCGTATTAGCTATGCTCTTTCGAATCCAGTTGAAAAAGGTGGGAGAAAGAATGTTACAAAACCCTTTATTGGCTTTGACACTGTAAAACTAGCACAGGCAATCGATATCTATATTCGTCGTTATTTGTTTAAGACTGAGTTTGATCCATTTGATGATGAGAACTGGCGCGTGTTGCTTCTGACAGATGTACTTTCACATATTGTTCGTGTAGCAGCATTAGCATTTTCTGAGAGTTTTGATAAGACATTTGAAGAACAGGCGCAGGTTGAGAAAAGGCACTTAAGTGACGTTAAAGCACTCACTGTTAGCCAAACTTCGTCTATTGAAACAGTTAAAAGCATATATGAGCGTCTCCCGTATCCGAAGAGAAGCGGCGGGCTTGAGCTCAAGTTTATGGAATGGTGTAACAAAGACAGCTCAGTACAAGCTTACTGCAAGCTACACGAATACAAGCACGATTTTCTTTGGCTTCGTTACGTAAAAGAAGATGGAATGCTTGGACGATATTCACCCGACTTCATCGTGCGCTGTGGCACAAATATTTATTTGGTAGAAACAAAGGCGCAGAGTGATATTTCCAAAGCGAATGTACAGAGAAAGCTCAAAGCCGCAACACTATATTGCGAAAGAATTAACCGCTTACCGAGCGAAGACCGAAATCACGAAACTTGGAATTACGCCCTAATTGGCGAATCAATCGTTGAGCAATACATAAAGGGAAATGGCTCGGCTAGTGAATTGCTAAACTATGCGAAAGTGAGACAAGTAAATACCTCAGAGCAACAAAAATTAATTTAAATAGGAAATATTTGAATTGAGGGTCGCAAAAACTGAACTAAATACCTTTATTCGCTAGGTATGTGTGGATTATCAATTAAGTCCACACTTATCCATTCAAAAACTAACAAAATACAAAACAGCAAGTGGGAACGATTAAGGAAATGAGCCCTTTTCTGTACTAGCGATAATCTCAGCCACTCTTTTTAAATATCTGCTCACTGAGGCAGCTAGGACGTTCTTTTTATCAGCTATAACACTTGGCGTATCTCCTACCTTTATTTTGTTATGAAGCTGAAACTTTGGTAGTGCATTACCAATTTCCCATAGTTTCATCTTTGGGTTTACCTGCCTAAATTCATAAACCTCAAGTCCAAGCTTTAAAGCTGGAATATTGGGTTGACCTTTGATCTGATACTTCGCGTTACTTTCTTTAGATAAGCGTTGTCCACGTTTACGCTTGTGTGAAGCATTTAAGAATTCTTTAAACCTTCTAATCAGCATTTTTTTAGGAAGATTTAAGGGTAATGAAATGGTCAGTGTTTCAGATGAATTCATAGCTAACTCACCCTCTTCCAGAACTCTAATTACATCATCAGCTCTTCTATTGGCAAATAAGCGGGCACCACGCTCAATTGAGTGCTCCGTCTTATCCGTCCACCAAGCCTTGAAGTTATCGGCCCTAACATCACCAAAATCAATATAAAGCTTAGATAACTTTCCTTTACCTCCGTTTTCGCAGCATTTTAGGTACTCCTGATTTTTCCTGAGATACGCCCACCACCAGTAATAAACCGAATTTTTCCAAGCTGTTTCTGGCTTTGGATTTTTAGCGGTTCCAAAAGTTGGATGCTTGTACGGAAAGTGCAAATGGTAGGGTTTTTTAGCTGTCATAGACACCTCATTTATTAACACTTTAAATGTATCACTTTTATCTAAAAATGTTAATTAATGGCCTTTAAGAAGAAAATTATATTTATGGATGAAGCAATTCTTATATGAGTTTCAGACCATATTTAACTGTAATTTAACTTCATAAAGGATTAACAATATGCACTACATTTGCACTTCAAATGCTTCAAATGATTTAGACATAACATTTAGCCTGGCTGAGCGAGTATTTTGGGGAAATGTACTTGAACGATGCCAAGCATACGTCAATGCAACGCAACTCTCTTTTGAGGGCTTCAGTAAATTTTTAGAGATTGTTGGTGAATCAGATTATAGAAACTGGATTACTCAATACTTAAGAGTTTATTTAAATCGAGAGAAATTAACTCCATATCTAAAATCGGGGCTTATTTCGGGTGATCACAGTGAGGATTTTTATATTGCAGTTTTATTATCTTATTACCCAAAAGAGTTAATAGACAACTTGGTTAACAACGGAGAACTTAAGCCGGGAATGTCATTTCTTGATATTAATGATTACTTTAATAAAAAATTTCCTACAAAAAGGATACGGCTTACAAAGAAAATTAAAGAAGAAAATGAAAATTTAATTTACAGGGCTAGAGTCAAATATCTTAGAAAATTAGCCGCAGAAAATTAAACATCGAATTAAAAGTAATAAATAGTTTTACATACGTTTTACCAAGTCAAGTCTAGCGTACAGATGACCTTGAGTCCCCGCTAGTCTTTTCTTGAACAATTTGAACTTTTGTAACCGTCATAGGTCAACGGTATGACCTTGCTTTACCTAAAAAAACGTAAGAGAAATTAATGAAACCTGAATACCTAGAACCGTGGAAACGAATCTATCCAACTAAGAATGAATTACTCAAGGCTTGGTCTGATTGGTTTGAGACTAAAAATGAAGAATGGGAACTGTTTAGCTTGACCGTTGTTTTTAAGTCTGGTGGCAGATTACCTAGACCTAGTAGATGGGAAGCTGAATATAAAACTCGAGTACTACAGAAGATTAGACGCGCTATAGAGCCAAATGAACTTAATCAAACAACTGCAATTCCGTATGAAGAGTTTTTCTATTATGAGAAGGATGACTTGTCTTACTTCAGAGTCTCTAGGTCTCATAAACCTCATCACATTCACGCTCTAATTCCAATTAGGAAATCACAGCTTCATAGATTCTGGTCTATTGATAACTCAGAGTTAAAACAAAGAATTCAGAAAGACATCTATTCGATTGAAACTATTCAATCGATATTGGTTGAACCAATTAGGATGAATCAAACAATTAATTGGGTCAAATATCTCCTAAAAGGCAAGCAAATCTAAGAAATAAAACACCTAAATATTGATGTCTTTAAAGGAGTCTTAAATTGAATAGAAATCAGATTATTGGAATTAGAACTACTGATGAGTTTCTAAAGAAATTTGATGGTTTATGTGATCGTTTAGGTCACAATCGATCTGAAGTCATCAGATACTGTTTAAAAAAATTTTTGATGGAACACTTTAATTCACCAGAACGGTTCAAAAAAGCTCGTTCGGAGATGTTTTAGTAGTGAACGAACTCCGAGGAAATAATGCTTAGTTTTATAGAGTGGCTCTATGAGTCAAAAAGTAAGAAAAGAATAAAAAATGACCCAAAATCAAATCGTCAAGGAAGTTCAGAAGTCGGGCTATTCAGTGTCCAAGGAGAAACTGATCGAAATGATCAAAAAATCATCTCAAACGACGTTCTCTATCTTGCAGAGCCCTAACAATAAGCAAACCATTCTAATTCTTGATACCTAGACTGATTTAACTATTCGTTGATTTCTAGAATTAATGTACTCAATTGTCTTATTTTTATAGGATATGTAATCCTCAAGATTTTGCGGGACTGCTGGAGTTTTAAAGTCTTTGAATGGGTGAAGAAATTTAATTTCAGAAAAATCCTCTGTAACCAAGTCCTGTAAGAGAAAGAACTCTACATACCCTTTAAAGTCATCAAATAATCTAAAGAAATCTGAATAACGATTTAGTACGTCCTTTAAGGGACTATCTTGATTAAGATAGTGACGTCTTATGCACTCCAAAGTTAAATCTATTCGATCCTTAATCAGTGGATGAAAGCCCCTAGCACCATTGATTGTACTTTTACCGTCCACCCTATTTGACGGAAAAATCATCATACTTCCCATTGTGTATGCAAGACATCTGAATCTCTCAATTTCCTCAACAGGAACTTGCCGGATGATATGAGTCATACTGGCCCATCGACTGAATGTGTGTGTTGCCGTGTCACTAGATAAGGAAAACTCCCCTAATTCTGAGTGATGATAAAGATACGCCCCTTGCTTTGAGTCACTTAAGGTAAACGGCTTTCCATTTGGCAGCTGCTTACTCCATAGAATCTTGTGATATTTGCGTAGCGTTGGACTAAATGAATCAGGATCTTTACCGGAGGGGGTGTCTGATCTAAAGTCAAAACTTATATCAATTAAATTGATCATAGCTTGGGCTACAGAACATCTTTGTAACTTTGCTCAATCAACCCCATCACATAGCCGATGTCATCAGCAGACGTAATTTGAAAATACCGATTTAATTTCCATCCATATCCATCAGAAACCTGCTTTACAAAGCTTCTTGGGTCTTCATAGTCCGTTGGTCTTAAAAAAACTTTAAGCCCACTCTTTTGAAAGTGAACATCGGCAAAGTTATTAGACATTTTGTAACCAACGTAGAGGGTTGTTGGCTTTTCAATAATCGCTTCGTCTAAAGCTAATATTTGCTCCCTTAGATCTTCATACATCTCTCGAACAGCCGGGGAGCATTTTGATAGAAAGTTATCAACTGCAGGAGTAGATTCTTCCTCTACTTTTGCCGTCAACTTGGGCTCCTCTTTCACCTCCTCAGTCACAGTAGCAGATTCCAACACATTTAGAGCATCTAAAGAAAAGACTCCATCCTCATACATTCTGTATCGAATTAGCTCTATTCTTGTGTTCACAAAATGAACTGTGTCTAAATCAAATCGACTGTACGACTCAGCAATACAAATAACCCTTGGATTTTTCCAATCTAGGCCAATCTCATCAAAAGCTTTTTGACCCAATTTATCAATCATTAATTTCTGGAAGAATTCAGGTTTTTGTGTTTTCAACCATTTCAAATAAGAAAGAGCCTGATTAATAACAGCGTCATTCCTATTTTTCTTATATTCAATGATTACAGGAGCCCCATCTGCATCAACAGCCAAAGTGTCTATTCTTCCACCAGATGTTGTTGTGTACTCAGTAGCCAAAAATTGAAGGCCAAGGGTTTCAATGAGATTCTTTTCAACCAATCTTTGAAGATCTCGCTCCTTAGATAGCTGAACTACATTCAACTTTTTAAGTGAATCACCCTCTATTGTTTTGAATACTGGCATTTATGAAACCTTTGTTTAATCTAGATCTTTATCAATATTAAACCTAATTCACATAAGAATTAATCTTTCGTTGATTGTTTTGGAGACCAAAGTTTGATTGGTGTGCTATCAACAAATGAAGACCTGCTATTAAGCGAAGAATTTTTAGTGGCAAATCTAGTCGCCTCTAATATCGACGCATAAGTTAATTGAGCTTCGCCAGTTATAGGATTAAACGGATCATTGCCTGTTTGATCCTTATATTGTTGGCACCTTTCTTTTAAAAGATTCTCTAAAGGTATAAACAGATAATCGGTAAGCGTGAAAGTTATTGTTGGTGCAGAGTGCTCCTCATCTTTAGAGCTATTATTTTCTGCCTCTTCCATAATTTCTAAAATATTCGCGAAAGTTCCAATTGGCTTTTTTGTTTTGGGGTCATAAACCAAGTGCCCATCCGCTTCCAAATCCTCACATAACCTCTTCAAAAACTCTTTGAGCTCCTTGAACGTGTATTCATAAAGAGTTATTGGATATGCGTAGGTTGTCATTTAAAGTAATTCTGAAAAAATAATTTTCTATCTGGAAGAGGTTTGGGATCAACAGAAACTTGCTGGATTGCCGGATCTGACATTTGTATTCTTCTTGCATAAATTTTTGCAGACTTTGATGATGGCAACCCAATAATACGAGCTGAATCAATCACCGCCCTCACTAAATTGGGCCTTATTAAATCCTTTGTTGGATATGCCGAATTCAGATTAATTTGCGAACCAAAGATCATTAATACCAAACCCCAAATCATTAAACCCCCTTTTTAAAGGGGAATCGTACGTTTGCTTAGGCTCATAAAATGAGCCTAATAACTCAATATTGATTTAAAGTCTTCCTTAACTCATCTTTAACTCTGTTTCGTAAAGAAGTTGGTGAGATTACTTCCACCTCAGAGCCGTGTTTCAATATATCCATTACAAGTTCGAGATCTTGGTTATATTCAAATTCCAAGATGTAACGTCCATCCTTATCAAAATCACCCTTTTGTCTGCTGTGCCAAGTTTCCGAGGCAACCCAGCGAGCTCTGGCCGGACTAAATCGGAGCTTTGCCTTTTGAGTTGCTTTGCCACTAAAAATACCGTAGCTTTCGCCAAAGTATTCGTCCAGACTTTTCTCAGATATTTCTTCTGCATTCTTATTTAATACAAGCGCTTTACGAACCCCATCAATCGCAAAGCTCCGCAAGTCCTTTCGAAGATGGCAGAATGCATCCAAATACCAGTTATCACGGTAATAAATCAGTCTTTGTGGGGAGATCTCACGTTCAGTAGTTTCATCATTGCGTTTTGCGTAATAACTGATATTCAATCTTTTACGCTTAAGTAGTGCGTCGCCAATAACCTCAAAGGATTCAATTGAGCTTTTTCTAGCTGACATTCCAAAAACTTTTAGACGCTTCCGCAACTCTTTAGTTGTCGTCTCACTTCTACCCAAGATGCCATCAATAATATTTTTTAGAGGCTCTAAATGTGGCTCAAGCAAACCTCCTTTATCAATTCCTGAAAGCAAAGCCTGAGTAATTACTAATGCGGTAGCTTCTTTTTGACTGAACCAGAGGCCTGGGAGCTCGATCTTTTCTCCGCCTTGATGGGCGGATGCAAATTTATATCCACCGTCGGCTCTGTCGTAGATGATATTTGCATTCATACGACTTCGAAGATATTCGAGATCTCTTTTAAATGTGGCTTTAGAGATCTCTAGTTCATCCAAGAAGACTTGAAGAGGAACGCATTTACGTGCCTGAATTAGATATTTGATTCGATGTAACCGCTCCACATCACCCATAGAAAACCTCGAAATAATCCAATGAAGATTCTAAAATTATAGGCTCATTAAATGAGCCTATTAAAAATACTGACACCTCACTGTCAAACCTTAAAAGTAAATACTAATGAATTTCTTCAAGATTTAACTCTCGAAGCTCCGCTAAGGCTGACCTAAATTCGAGAATCATTTCACCTTTAATAGGATCGCCGATCCAGTTTGCATCAAGATCCTCAATCTCTTTGAAAATCAAACGCCATTCATCTAAATATTCAAATTGCTCTGCTCTGGTGCTTCCGGGTCGGAAAAACATCACCATTTTGCGTTTTTCATCGTACAGAGATTGGCTAATCTTGGCCAACTTTTGTTTATCAGTATTGCCTTTGTCTTTAAGCCAATAATCAATGGTGAGCTTGATATCCTCAAAATGACGTCTGGCTTTATCTCTCAACTCTTTTTGCTTTTTCTTAGCTTTTTGATAGAGAAAAAACAGGCAAATCAGAACTGCAATTAGGATAATCAAAAAAGTATTCATTTATTCTCTCTTTAAAAAGTTATTGACATTAAGGTAACTGATTTGATATCAAGCAGCTTTAAGGAGGGTTTATGTCAACAATGGGCTTCACCTATCACCAATGTCCAAAGTGTAATGAAATATTTGTATTTGCCTCTGAAATAAGCTCTTTTGAGGCAGCGGGCACTCCAAAATTTTCCGATGGCGTTGATGAGTTTTATTCATTTTGGAATTCTGGGTACCTAAAGGAGTGTCCAGGATGTAAGCACCTGGACATTCCAAGCGAATTTTTTGCACCAGATAAAGAAAATTTTGATTACGAAAATGCTGACCCGACTCAACACCTAAGTCTGAGATCAATCGACTCACCAGAAAAGATCGAAAACTGGCTTTCTAAAAATAAAGTGTCCCCAAAAATTGAGTTTGATATTAGATTTTCCATTTATAACCGGGAGCGAGTTAAAGATATTGAAATAAGACGAGGTATGCAGGTCAGACAGAATAATTCCAGAAAATTATTTGATATTGCTATGTATTCAGATAACCCCGAATTGATTTTTAGAACCGCCGAAATATGCCGTGGTTCAAATTTAACATCTGAATCAATGAGACTTTTATCAATACTGGAGCAGACATTTCCAGGCTGGAATCAAAGGTTGGTTCAAGAGGCTAAGCGTTTAATTAGTCAGTCCTCTACTATTCCTAAAATGATTGTGTCGAGCCAAAACGGAACTGAGTTGAGAGATATCTAATGAAAATTAACCCAACAAGATACGGCTTGAATCAAGGTTTATTTCCCTGCAAATCTATCAATGATGAGGTTTCAATTGACTTACCAATCAGCGCACTCAAAAAGACCATTTCTCTAATTAGCGCTAAAAAAGTACATTTGGAGGAGAACTTTGCGGTAGTTAGTGGTGGTGCCTTTATAGGATTTGTAATTGCAATAGTTATTGGACTAATTTTTTTTAAACCCAATGAAATAATGGCCAGTGCTTTTATTGGTGTTGTAATGGGTGGGCTAATTACAAACCAAATAAGACAAAGTGGGCAAGATAAGATTAACTATGAAATAGCTCAAAGCATTTCCTTACCAAGTGATAGTCAGAAACTCATCAAAGCCAAATCAAAACTCATCTTTTATGACTGGAAGAAATTTTGTTTATTTTTTGATGAAATTCAAAACCAATTAGATGGTCTTGAAGAAATCGGTGTGAAGTGGTGGTTATCTAGAACTAGCTACGAATTAGAAAATGCAGTTGCAAATATGTTCAAAAGACGTGGCTTCAAGTCTTTAGTTACCCCAGGTTCCGGAGATGGCGGTATTGATGTGATCGTGGAGAATTTTGAAAATCAGAATTTATATATTCAATGTAAAGGTTGGAATAGCAAGGTTGGTCCACAAATTGTCAGGGAATTAGTTGGATCACTAAATGTAATTAAAGACTCAAAAGCACAGGGGGTAGTTTTTTGCTCTAAAGGCTTCACACAGGGAGCAGTCGATTATGCCAACCAAAGCAATATTATTCTGTGGACACCTGAAGAGCTTGCAAAGATTGCCGCAACTTATAAACTTAATAATTAAATTTAAAAACTATCTCTAGGAACTATCTAAATTCCAGAGATATGCGTCTTTACATCAGGTTCTTTTGATTAGTAAACGCTGTCTAATAAATCTATTTGACGCTGAGTGGTAAATTCCAACATACAAGTAACCATCTGACGCTAACTTCTCTATGTCCCCAGATTGGGAAATGAAACCTATCCAACGATCACCAACGTCAAGTAAATAGGGTAGCTTACTGTAACCCGGATCTGGCACCGTAAAATTTAAGTCAGGCGGTCTTCTAAAAAAAGCCTTGATAGGTGACTTGTAATGAGTCATACAAAGATGAGTTATTGTAGTTTTTTTATCACCTCGATTGACTACTTCAACCGACACGTTACTCTTATTCTGGCTAGCATCTCCCAAACCGCCAAAGATGATCATATTGGGTAAAACTTTTAGTTTTAGCTTAGCACCACTACTCGCCCATTTGATAATATCCCAAACTAAAGCTAGACATCCAGTAAGCGCCCCAATGATTGCAAGCCAATCTGTTAGATTCATTTTTTAATCCTGATTAAAGTCATCATCGTTGGGGTCTACATTTTCTTCCAGCTCTTTTTTCTTAGTCTTTTTAACTGGTAAATATGAATGAAGCTGACGGCGGGCTTGATCCGTAGTTAGATGTGAACCATAAAACTGCTCGATGACTCCTTGAGATGTTCTAGCATTTTTAGCCAAAATTAAAGTGTCAACGTTTGATCTCATTAATCTGAACATAATCGCCGTATGACGTAGGCTATAGAGTTGAATATTCTTACCAGTCAGGTCCTTTAACTTTGATTCTTTGACCACCTCACGGAACAACTTTCCCCAAACTCCCATCATCGTTGATCTATTTTTATATTCAGGGAAAAAGACATAGTCGTCCGGCTTTAAGTATGGGGAACCTTCCAAAGCATCAAGAGCTTTTTGACGCTTATCTTTCCCATACTTGTCTTTTCCAGTAATCACATTGACCTCAGTCAACTTCCGCTCGTGTTCCTTCTTCCGAAATGCAATCAAGCTCTCATAAGCGGGGACAATCTTGGGCATTGCCTGAACTGCGTGACCTGTGGTTTTAGTCGCTGGGTGATTCAGAACCAACCATTCCACCTTACGCCCGTTTTCATCAGTTTCTGATTTACGCTTAATATGCTTGTGCTTTAAGACCTTGATGTCTGTTGGTCTTAAAAAGGCGTTAATCATAAATTTGTTGAGCCACTTAAGTTCTTCAGTAACGGGAATCCCCCTAACCTTCACTCCTTTGTCTTGCAACCTAATAACGGCATTATTGAGGCGAACATACTCCCCGTTTTCAAGAAAATCCCTCTTTTCCTTGGTTTTTAGGCGTTCACTAAGCTTGGGGAACTGAGGCAAGACCTTTAAAACGCCCTCTTGGACTGCAAACTTGAATATTTTGCTTACCAAAGATAGGTAATGCTTCTTGGTGGCCGGTGATAAACCTCTTTGATTGAGCTCATCCAGCATTTTGACCAAATCAGCATACTCAATCTCATCAATATTTTTAGCCTGGAAATGAGGGATCAAAAAACCCTCTACCTTCCCTTTATCGTTCTTGTAGAGACTCTGTTTAGCTGTGATCTTTTCGTGCTCCACGAGAGAATTCGCTAAAACAGCGAAGGCACGGCTTTTGGTCTTAGATTTAGGGTTGGCCTTGGTATTCACTAAAGCATCCGTATAGACCTCTTTAGCAAATCTAAAAGCCTCATTCTTATCTTCAGACTTAGTTGTTCTGACTACATATCGCTTATTGACGTAGCAACGGGTCCACCAAAAAGGAGAGCATTCGACCTTAAAAATGACCACGTGGGACGGCATCTTAGGCACTACTTGCATAGAGTTAGGGACAATTTTGCTTTTAGATGACATAAGCTACTTAGATGGTTAACTACCTAGATCCTATCAAAGCCAAGTGAAATATGGGAAAATTTTACCTTGAAATTCGGGTTTTTTAGGAAAACTACTTTGATGGTCAGTTTGATGGTATTTTTACCATATACCTAAAAATCTTACAAAATAAGGCTTTTATTTATATGTCACTCGGTATTTGCGCCCTCATAACCCGAAGGTCATAGGTTCAAATCCTATCCCCGCAACCAAATACCTCATTAAAAGCCCTTCATTGAAGGGCTTTTTTGTTAGGTAAATATATTTGGCATACTTGAGCTTTCGTACAAGGATTGCATTGCCATGAATAAATTATTAGCCACCCTTCTTTTGACAATATCAACTCTTTCTTTTGCAGGACCCAAGGTTGAATTCAAAACAAGCGCCGGTGACTTCACGGTAGAACTCAATCCAGAAAAAGCGCCTAAAACTGTTGAGAACTTCTTGTCATATGTGAACAGCGGTTTTTATAACGGCACCATCTTTCATCGCGTGATTAACAACTTCATGGTTCAAGGTGGTGGCTTTACACAAGAGATGCAACAAAAACCAACCAAATCTCCTATTGCATTGGAGTCCAACAATGGACTGAGTAATGTGAGCTACTCTATCGCGATGGCACGCACCAATATTCCAGACTCTGCCACTGCTCAATTTTTTGTGAATGTTGTGAACAATAAGAATCTAGACTACCCTCGCCCAGACGGACATGGCTATGCTGTATTTGGCATGGTAATCAAAGGAACTGAAACCATCGATAAGATCAAAGTGGTCGACACCACACGCAAAGGACCTTTTGCTGATGTGCCTGCAACACCAATCATCATTCATAGCGCTACAGTGGTAGGTAAATAAAGCACATGTCTGGCGCTGAGCATTCATCCTGCACCATCTTGCTAGATGATGCTCACAGTCAAGCATCAAACCCTACCAGTAGAGTCTATCAAAAACCACTAGAAACTATTACTGCCCATGATGCGCTTGGGCTTGAGGCTGCATTCACTCAGATTGAATCAGCGTTGCATCAGAAAAAATATGTTGTCACTTGCTTTAGCTATGAATTAGGCGAACATCTGATGGGCCTTAAGCCCAAGACATCAGCCACACCATGGGTGCAGGCATGGGTATTTGACTCGGTACAAAAGCTAAGTAGCGCAGAAGTACAAACATGGTTAAGCGAACAAACCTTATCTGCAACTAAAAGCCCAAAAGTACAAAACTGCCAATCAAGTACAAACAGTCAAGACTTTGAGAAATCAATACAACAAATTAAGAGTTTGATTGAAAG